>Ga0065711_1029852_pt1 | contig 34593 bp, 19 predicted proteins | sample Hoacrofraction12_FD_59098 | JGI IMG/M metagenome (GOLD analysis project Ga0065711, IMG submission 59098) | Hoatzin crop microbial communities from Cojedes, Venezuela - Epithelial fraction 12 v2 (version 2) | ecosystem: Host-associated > Birds > Digestive system > Esophagus > Crop | place... | reverse complement strand
ATATTCTGTCTGACCTTAAAGACAGAATTAGGGCTTGATTAATGCTGTGTATGGTTTTCTTTCCACATTTACAGAATTAGGAATGTAAGAATGTAAGCATATCTTGAAATAGAGTTTTCATAAGAAAATGAAAAATGAAAACTTCTCATTTATAAAATACCTTTGAAGTCAACTAACAGTTAACAGAAATAAAAACAAGTTTCAGTTATCCTGATGTGAAGCATAAGAAAGCAGGCTTTATGGAGAAATTCTCCATGGTACTTGAGTGGCCACGTGGGAGAGCCTTCCCCTTACAGACCAATACATTTTAGCACAGCTCCTGCACAGCTGCCATTTTCTCTCTGAAGATGCTCTTCCTGCAGTACTGCTCCATGGTTGTTTAGAGCAGATGATCTTTACTACTGAGCCTGGCCATAGCTGACCTAACATCTATCCCTGTTAATCTACCTGGACATCTACACATATCTTCGAGCCTGACCTCTCCAGTTCCTGCTTTTTGCAAATTGCACTGTTGCCTCATAGCTCTGCAACAGAAAGACAGTCTGATATGTAGTTTTCATAATTAAATATATTACACTTCTGGAAGTAAAGCATATTTAGTTGCTAACATGCTGTAAATGTGGTGAGATGAAAATGGTGTAAGCTGAGAAACAGCTTTGCCTAGAAATTCCTCAGCTTGTGGTAATGTCATACTTCAGTGGAAAAATTAAGATTAACTCTTGATGTGGCATTTGGGATAGGCTAAGGACATTAAACCTTTGTATCCCTACCGACACTTCCTACCACAGCTCAGCTGCTCTTGGGACCCATACTAATTTTCTTCTACTACTGAAATAGCTCTGTTTGGGATCTTTGAGATATGGTGCAGCACAGGTTGCTGCAGAGGGCAGATATTAGTGTGAACCATAAGGTATCCAGCCTTTGTTGTAGTATGTCAAACCTGAAGGTATACCTGGCTCTGTAGGATTTGCCCACACAGACAGTGACCAGATGCCTAGAAACATCTAAAACAAGCTTACAGTAGTGCCTCCCCAGAACACATCTTCACTCTCCAGCAATTTGGAGCTCAAGGGCTGCCTCTGCCAGAGGATACAGAATAGTAGTTGTATGATACAGGGACAGAGCTAGGACAAGTGAGGTGACCGAATCTTTCTGACGGATGATGGAAATGATGACCAATTGACAAAAAGGTCTGACTCCAAAGCAAATAATTTCTTCTGCAATGAGATTTAACATAATGAAAATCCTGAATTTCCCATTGAGAGCATTGTTATATATACTAAAGATGAATAGACTAACGACAGAGTCTATACTGGCCTTCCTTAAGGTGTTTACAAAAATGAAGCAATCAGTTAATGAAAAAAAAAGGCACAATCATTTTATATTTAACCAGTGGGTAAATTCAGTAGAGGCAACGCTCCGAAATTAATTGCTTATATTTCTTTTCATTGATTGTCTTTTTACCATATCAAGCTGACTCCCCTTTTGTGTTCCATGTTGACGATAGCACTACAGTTAGACTGTCATTCTGCCAACACAATGCACAGTTAGGAGAAATCTGGAATATCAAAATATCAGCTGCTGGCTGGGCTAGACAAAACAACTCTGGTAAGTCCCAACAGTTGCATACTGCTTTGTAGACAAAAATCAACACCTTCACTCTCTAATATTCCATTTAAATATTAATTAATGTCCATCTTTACCAAAATTATCATTTGAGATAATATTGGCAAGTGTTACAATGCATGCCTATAAAGTTTCTGGGAAATGAGATTTTGAAAATCTTGGCACTTAAAAGGGTCTTTGCTTAGCTCACATGCCCATGAAAAAGGAGCTGAACAAGTAAGAAGCAGGGCAATATTTGTGAATAGAGAAAGCACACAATGTTCTCTAGTTAATTTCAGTATTCTACCTTTTACTTGCTAGGATAATTAAAGGAAGGGAAACATTTTTGAGTTCTTCTGCAAGGAGAAGGAGAGTTAGTTTTGGAAGATGCTGTTTGCATAAATGAGAAAATCCCAACACTGATGCACTGAAAGCTTTACTGAGACTGACTTGGTGGTGTTCAGCGGGGGTGTACAGGAATTAACTGATTTTGGATATTTTGTTCCTGACTTAGTTCCAGCAGTCTTTTCCATAGTCAAGACTTGGATTTTGACATCTTCAATGAAATATGCAAAGATCTTACTGCTTGCCACACCTGTAATCCTCATGTGCCTTCAAGTCCTGAAATTTTACCTGGAAAACCTGAGTCTGTATCTGTGCAAAGAGGCTGAATGGCTTATGGTGAACCAAGGTACTTGTCCTCCCATTGCAGAGGTGATTTATGGCCCACATGAACCTAATAGCTTCCCCTGCCAGAAAGAGCAATAGTCTCTAGCTTACAGAATGCTCTCGATTACTCTGAGTGTTGTTAGTGCAAGCTGCCTAAGTTTTCCTGTGAGGTGACACTGACTGCTGAAATAGCAACAAACCTTTACAAGAAAACTGTTAGTATCTTGCGCCAGAACTATTCAGAGATAGAACATCATTGATATTCCACAGCCTGCAAGAGCACTCAACTTCCACCTCTTTCTGAGTCCTCATCCTTGGAAAGAAGAGCTGTTCTTGTCTGATGGAAGAACTCTTATTTAGAATCATATAATCATAGAATTGTTTAGGTTGGAAAAAACCTTTAAGATTATCGAGTCCAACCATTAACCTAGCACTGCCAAGTCCACCACTAAACCATGTCCTTAAACACCACATCTGCACATCTTTTAAATAACTCCAGGGATGGTGACTCAACCACTTCCTTGGACAGCCTGTTCCGATGCTTCACAACCCTTTCAGTGAAGAAATTTTTCCCAATGTCCAATCAAAACCTCCCCTGGCACAACTTGAGGGTATTTCCTCTTATCCTATTGCTTGTTACTTGGAAGAAGAGACCAACACCCACCTTGCTACAACCTCCCTTCAGTAGCAGAGAGCGATAAGATCGCCTCTAAGCCTCCTTTTCTCCAGGCTAAACAATTCCATTTCACTTAGCCGGTCCCCATAAGACTTGTACTCTAGACCACTTACCAGCTTTGTTGCCCTTCTTTGGGCACACTGAAGCACCTCAATGTGTTTCTTGTAGAGAGAGGCCCGAAACTGAACACAGCACTCAGCGCGCGGCCTCACCAGTGCCGAGTACAGGGGCACGATCACTGCCCTACTCCTGCTGGCCACACTATTCCTGATACAAGCCAGGATACTGTTGGTCTTTTTGGCCACCTGAGCACACTGCTGACTTATGTTCAGCTGGCTGTTGACCAACACACACAGGTCCTTTTCCACCAGGCCACTTGTCAGCCACTCTTCCCCAAGCCTGTAGTGTTGCATGGGGTTGTTATGACCCAGATGCAGGACCCAGCACTCAGCCTTGTTGAACCTCATACAACTGGCCTGTGGCCATCAATCCAGCATATCCACATGCCTCTGTAGAGTCTTCCTACCCTTAAGCATATCAACAATCCTGCCCAACTTCGTGTTGTCTGCAAACTTACTGAGGGTGCACTTGATGCCCTTATCCAGCTCGTTGATAAAGATATTAAACACAACTGGCGCGAATACCCACTTTGAGGCTTTCTGAAGTTGTGACACCCTTTTGGGCTCCCCTGCACCTGTGTGATCTGGGAGTTTGGCAGCAGATCAGTTCCTCAAGGTTCGGGAATGATAATCAATTCCAATCATTGGCTGATGTTGTAAATATGCACTTGGTCCTGGAGGATCTGAGCTTCTGCCAGAAATTACAAGTATTTAGTAGTGTCCTGGCTAGTGTAAACACTTGCAGCTACTAATTAACAGTAGCTTTTCACTTCCGTGCTCTGGGGAGAACTGAACTGCTGCTAAATAACAGTGCTTCTTCTAAGGCAGTAATGTTATGTTCAGCTTATGCTAGTCCATGACCAGCATGAAGAAAAGGATGGTCCTGCCCTTCCCTCCAGCCTTGCCTGCTTGTTGTGGTGGCACTAGTGATCATGTGATTGTGTGGTGGCTTACACTGAAAACTAACCCTCCAAAAAACAGAAATTTTCCTTTGGGTCAGGAAACTGAAGTGACTTATTACACAGCTCCATTTAGTGTTAGAGCTGATGAAAAAGAGAAAATCACAGTCTGAGGCCATGGGAAGGGGGATCATTGCTTTTGACAGAAGAGCAGTCTTGGATTGGCTTAAACCATCATTAGATGACCCCTTCAGACCTTGTGATCCCCTCCTAATAATTTCTTGTCTCGCAAGGGAGACACAACTCACAGTTTTAGAGCACAGTCGGGGAAGAGAAAGGAGCAGATGTGACATGACGAAAAGGAAAAACACGAGAGTGCTTCAGCAGGCATGGGAGGTTTAATGTCTCTTTGAGAATCACTTGTAGAATTAGTGTGAACCTTAGACTACTTTAACTTCTGCAAACTTACTTCCAGCAAACTTTGAAATGAAGTTTGTGTATAAGTGATGCATGTTCCTCACTATTCCCAGCTACTTCCAGTGGTGCCATTGCTCTTGTGCTTTAATACATTCCTCTTCAACCACAAAGTGACTTGTAGTAAGTAATTACCACAAGATTTGTTGCTGGTAAAACATAATTCCTTTTACAGTGTATTTGTGGCAAGACTGTGTGCTGAGGGCAGTTTGGCAGAGCAGACTGGACTGTTCTAACAGCAGGAGATTTTTTTCTGGAGTAGTATATTTATATAATCATGGAATTCTGGCTTGGTGATTTTTCAGTTGTTACTGGAAAGAGTTAAAGTGTCTTATCTCTTACATTCCTCTACAATGGCTGACTTTGTATAGAACATCTGTCATTTTCTCAGTCTTTATGGCCATTCATATTGAAGGCAATGATGAATTGCTGTTTCAATGTCTTCATTAGATTGTGCAGATATTTTCTTTCAGCATCTACCTATTTATCCTCAAAGGACTATCTGGATGGTTTAATTGATCTAATATAGCACAATGGCATGTGCCAATCTACTAGCCAGCCCTTTCTTAATATCTCACTCTTGTTCTTTTAATTTGGCTTTAGAGAATGCTACATCAGAATGGATGAGTAATAACTACCATACCTCCTGATTGTATAGATATATTGATTGATTCACTGTGTCAATGAGGTCCTCAAGATCTTTCACAGAGTTAAGAAAACATTGTGCTTCTCTATTTTTTTAAATAACTCTGCATTTACCAAGTAGTTCAGGATAATTTTTACGACCATTGCAGCAAACATATCTGGTTTCATGTCACCTCTCATGGCAATTGAATTTATGCTAATACGGCTTTCAGACTTTTACCTGTCACATGGTCCTACAGTAAGGCATATTTGCTGGATGCAGCTTATTTTATAGCTTTTTATCTGAATTTTAACAGATGGAGATCACAGTAATTCTATTGATAGAAGCTTCAATTCTGTTTCAAGAAGTACTAGTAAAGTCAGTATTAAATCTTGTTCATGTTTGCAAAACTGATTTTGGTGTGAAATGAAGAAAAATATATTTCAGTATCAGATCAGCATGAGGGGCTAGATGTCAGTCAGGCTCAGTTAACAGGAGCTATTTTGTGGTCTTCAGAAAGTCTGTATCTGTAGCAGTGGATTAATTTTATAGCTAGTAGCCAGCTGAGAGTTGAAACAAACACTAAGTTGCATTTTGCATATATGTTTATGCAGTACTCCTGAAAACATGGAGTATGCGCCTCTTCAGAGTAGCAGGATAAATAGCTTTTTTTTTTCCTTCATGTATTCCCCAGACAGACTTCCCTCTAGTTGGCATCTGTTATCTTCTTTGTAGCTTCTATCACATTTTCCCTTCACCTAACATGCTCTTTGTACTTGGAACTGCGGTTGATATAGCCTAGTGTCCGTCCACATGAGATAAAGGCTTTTGTCTCCAGGTTATTCCCAGATGGATAGGGGAAATAGTGAACCGTAAATCAGCTTCAAAGTCTAATGAAACTATTAGACTTTTTGTCTAATCCAGTACTTTACATTTTGACTCCACAGATGACTAAATAGTCTGGATTTGTAATTTTCTCTAATTTCATCCAATTTTGTATCCTTAGAAATCACAGCAGATTTCCCACTGCACATTTATGTGGCCATTTCTTCAATCTTTGTACTCCCGTGCTCTGGTGGAGATCTAAGATAAGGCTCTCAATCCAGCTGTGCTTCTATCAGTGAAGATGGCCTGTAGCATTATTTCACTTGGCAGCATTTTGAATTGTCCACGGCTTTGCATTTGAATATGAAGAAGTTGTGTGCAGAATGTTAGAATTCACTTTCACCCTATCCTATAAAAGGAACTACAAAAAACCTGAGCAAGACAACCTTGACAAACATTACACTAAAGCGCTCTTAGTTTAACAGAGTGACCTCTAATTCTTCATCCTCAATTTTGATTCAAGAAATAACTGTAGCTGGAATTTTTCATCTGCAAATAATTGCAGCTACATTTTACAGCACTTAGCCTGATTACGGTTCCCACAGAGCTATGGTGAGGTGTGACTTGTATGTAGCTCTTCTTCCATTACAAGGTCTGTGTTTATCCTGTGTTTTTTCTGATCCAGCTGATTCTGAAGAATTACACTGCTCGGGCATATTTTGATGAAATAGTATGTCTTAAAAAACACACTAATTTATTGAAGCCAAAATTTTTCACAGTAATGTAAACATTTCAGTAAGCCTAACTGAAATGATTTCTTTCCTCTAGGATTGAACTTCTGATTAAAACCAGTAAGATAGTTGGAGAGAGAGCTGAAATCCAAAATTGCTACTATCTCATACTGCATTAATGTGGGGAGAGTGTGAAAAGCAACTGAAAATGAGTCTTCACCATATTGGTGGCTGATGTCTTTACTCCTTAAGATATCAGCTCTTCTAGATGTTCTGCTCTCACTTTCTTTTATAACCTCCCCAACAGAGGAATCACCTCTCATATTTTAGAAAATAATGTGTTCCAAAAATGGTGGAACTGAAAGAAGCAAGCTACTCCCTCCCATCTTCTACACTTTTCATCTATTTTAAAAACAAAAAACTTGGACAATGATAATGGGGAACATACCAATGACATGTGCAGACATATTGGCAAGCTGAGAAGGAACTGGGAGGAAAATCAAAAGAAAATCCTGGCCATGGTTCCACACATGTTTTATGCATGTTTCCTCTGCTGCCCGGTTTGTGTAATTTGAGAACTCAAGGTTATAAAGATGACATGAGAATCATCTGGAGTCTTGAATTAAGCAAACTGAATTAGATTTACAGAAGCTGATTTCTGTTGCTCTAAACCTCTTTTCTCTCTGAGCAGTCAATATGCTGCTAGATCAGCAGTCTCCAAAAACAGCGACAGCAGTTACAGTTCATAGTACCTCCACTCCACAGCTGTAAACTGTAGCACTTGTACCAAGCTTTGGTTTGCTTCTGAAAAACACTATGTGTTTAAATTTTAGAGGGTTTTGCTGGATTACCATAGTCTTTTGCTTTTTTTGAAGTTCAAGTAATAATAAGTTCTTGATTAGGTTGTGACTTCTAAGCTACTACAGTTTTATTTTAATATATCACTAACAACTCTAATTAGTTGAGTACAGAACTGGAGGCAGTATGTCAGGAAACATCAAACCGTCCTTTGTGTCCTGCGGTCAGCCTGGAGGTTGTGGAATTGTTTCTGTTTGTCTTAATATTTTTTGTGGTTGTAGGTGGTACTTTTTTTTGCTATACATGTTCACGGCTCATATAACTTATCAGAAGTGAGAACGGAGATCTTTTGCTACTAAAAATTATGTAAGAACCTCCTTCACTCTTGGTTGTTTTCCCTTCAGTCAAATTTACTACTGTGACAGCCCTTACTTAAGATGGCTTCCTTGGCTGGAGACAACAGATTGAGACATTATCCTCCATTCAGCTTGTTTTTATGGATTGGAGAAAGAAACCACAGTATCACAACTTTTACAAAATAATAACCTCTGAAAATAAATGTAATGCAGACGATACCTTCCAGACATGAAATTGTGCAGGAAATGATTAGTATGAATGTTCCCAAAGATCTTTTCATCCTCATATAACAGTCTTTATCTCTTGCCTTCCCTTCCTAGTCAATCCAATCCAAGCAACAAATACTCACAAGGTCTTTAGTGGTTGGTTTGTTATATCTGATAGTGTTCTTTTCCGCTGACTGGATTACCTGTTGGAATTATTCAGTGCAGTGCTTTTTCTTGACTTTTTTTTTCAAAATGATGGTCACATACTGGCTTTGCAGTAGTTACCATTAAAACCTAGTATTTGCCAGCAAGTATCTTGTGAACTTTACAAAATCATCTTAATCATCTGTGACGTGGCAAGTGATAATGCATAAATAAGGATTTTGTTCAGAATGATCTCTTGCATGGCAGGTGAAGTGGGAATGTACATATTTCTATGGATGATACAACCTGCTCCACGAATCTTGTGACTGAGGAGATCTCTAAGCTCAGGGAATTTCTCATACCAGAATATTTTTATCTCTTTTTATGTTCAAAGGGGCTTAAGCCTTCAGAAAACAAGAGATATTTTTATGATTTGAGGTCTGGGAAGCAATTTTTGGCATTCAGATGCTGGGACGCCTCTGACACTTTGTTATATAGGAGGGCAAATATTGGTATTTTATAAGGATAGCTCTATGAATACTCTGTTTAATTGTCCTGCAGGGTATTATGCTAGTACCCTACACTACCTTGCACGTAAGACTCTTTACAGATGTTGATTACAAAGCAAAAAATTCTGTTAGGATTTGGGTTTGAGGCTGCTAGACCTTAACATATGGTTAACACAGTGGCACTAGCTGAATATCAACTACAGTCTCCAGCTCTACACTCCGTGGTGTTTGGGTGTCAGTGCTTGAACTACAATTATTCTGTCTGACCTGTTTTCTTCGTGGTTACTTGCGCTATAACACTGTTTCGTGGAATATGTGGGATATGTGGAAACAAAAGTGCTGTATAAATGTATAGAAGTGTAGTATGGTGACACTGCTTATGTGTTAATTTTGGCACAACAGCATGCCAGTTGGGGGAAGGCAAAGGCTAATATTCAATAGATGGCAAAGTCCTAAACTCTATATAATAATGGCTGCAGTTATTTTCATTACTGTCATTTGGTGACACATATGAGAGCTGGAAAAGATTTGAACTGGGTAATCACAGCAAATATACTCCAAAGGACCAGATGCACTTCAAACTATCAAAATGGTGATGGATGTTCAGGCTGAGTGCCACTTCTGTCCATATTCCAGGTATATTTACTGCTGAGGACGAGAAGCCACATTGCTTGCTGTCATACACAGGGCTGGCATTTTTCCCTTCTGTAGTAACCAGGACCAAAACATAACAATTGACACCTGTTCTACACAGGGAAATTGTTCTATATTGCTGATATCTCTCTATACTGTTATCACATATATAGTGACATATATTAGTTTCAAGATTGTTCAACATGAAGATTAAAACATTAAAAACCAGAAATGACTTGTTATGGAAGCCGAAAGCATTTTAAAAATAGATCATAAGCTTCTCTGAATGGTCCTGATAAAAATCATACCAGTTTATGGAAAAAACCCATCAGATGATTATACCTCAAAGTTTTACAAGGTTAGAGGTATTTTTGTCCCTCTAGCTAAAGAAGCCTGTGAACTGTTTGTTATTATCCTTATAGGGGACTTCCATTTTGTAATTTGAAGGGTTTTTTTCATGGTTTAGTTTTCTGTGATTTTTCTTTCTCAAATCTGAAGGATAAATTTATGATAATCTGTGCTCTGGCAAAAAAAGACATTGGCATTTAGAAAATTAATTAGATCATATTTGACTATTCATATTACTACTTTGCATCTGTGTAAAAATATTTCTTGTTTATTGCCTGGAGATTTAGGAGTGACCTACTATGACCCAATTAAAAAAAAAGCCCGACAAAGCAGGCCTTTTTCTGAGCTATGCATTACAACATCTACCATGATGACACACTCACAGGCTTAGACTCAATTTATGTTAACAGGGGGAAGCAGTGATCCCTTCATGTTTATTTTATTTTTCTAAAAAAAGAAAAAGAAAATAAAATCACATCTCTTTTTTTAGCAATTCTGTACAAGCTTGCAAACACTACAACAAAGCTGGAATATTTCACATCTGCCATCAGTGGTCTAACACTTAATATTAAGACAGCTTCTGCTGTGTCATGTTTTAAACCGTTTCTTCCCTCTGCTGGGCTAACAACATAATGGAGATCAGGAAAACAGTTCTGAACACGGCATTGCTAAAATCTCTGCAAAAAATTCTAGGTTAAGCCTGCTTTCTGACCTTACTTTCTGTAATTGATGCAAAGCAGATTGAGAGAACCTGCAGAAAAAATCTTGTTAAATCAGATTTCTGTTTTGTCAGCTGATGTTGAGCTACTTATATGCGGTCCTTGGTGCAAATCCTGATGTATTCATGGCTTCTAGAAAGTGGAGCATTAAAAAAGCTATAAACAAGGGGGGAAATCCATAAATCAACCTGAATGGGAAATTGAAATTATAACAAGACTTTCACAAATCTTTTAATAAAACAGGAGAGGTTGGTGGTAAGTTTCCCCCTCTCCCTCCCCCTTTTTAACTCTGCAGCCTTGAAAGATATATAGAGCACACACATCTGGAAAGAATTTTCTTATTTTTGCAAGCTGTGTGTGCATACTTGCTCTGCAATATCAAGGCCACTGGTATCTGTAGGAAATCACTCTCCAGTGTTTTCAGTGCATCTTAGATCAGGTTCCTTTAATTTTAAGCCCTCTGCAGAATTAAGCTGGATATCATCTGAGACCAACCTTTCAAACTGATTTAGAGCCAATCAGGAAAGATGATATCACAACCAAAGGTATAGGATTAGGACTCAGGAATTCAGGATTTGTCTCTGTGATGTCCCATGTACACTGGGGAAAGTTATTTTGCTGTAGATCATAATTGTAAGTAGCCGCATCAGTCCAGGAATAGCTCAGAGCATTGGAAGGAGAGACCAGCTTCTCACAGCCCCGTCCAACATCCTGCCTGCTCCAGGGCTGGAGAGGGGAATTTTTTGCTCAAGGGAAGATTAGAATATCTGTCACAAAGCAGAGGTACAAAGACCCAGCTAGCCCAGGTCTGAAAGGGTATTAGTTAGTGGGGTTTACCTGCTTACTTAAAGCAGTTCACTTGAGGTTATGAAGAAGGTTCCTTCTTCCTTTAAAACACCATGGAATGCTACATTCCAGGTTTTAATCTTAATAAATATGGATGCAGTTCTGCCTCCTTTACTCAGTCTGGGTAGTCCTAGTGATAATGCTCTGTGCTTCTGCACTTGATGACAGAATCTAAACTGTAAGTCTGTACTGAACATAAGTCAGAGTCGTCTTTGTGTGTCTCCTCCAGCCGTGCAACAGGATAAATGACGCTCCCTTAACTTTGAAATGTTCTGAAGACAAACAAATGATTGCAAACTGCTTGACTACTAGGGCACTGGAGTCTGTGTTAAATAAACAGCCAGCCAGCCAGCCAGCCAGCCTGACACAGAGTAGCACAATCACAACATCACCAGCCAACCATTCAAACAAGCCCTCCTCCCAACTTATCTGAATATATCTGAACCTCAGAACTGTTGTGGGCAAAGGTTATGTACAGATTTCATCTGAACTCTTTTTTCCCAGACTTAATGAGTACCTTTGAGCATTGCAGTCAAGAAAACATTCCATCTGGTGATGGCTTTTGTACAAATGAGAAAAAAGGACATTTTAAGCAAACTTCCTGCTCAAATGATAGGGTTTATCTTTTTTGTTTTAATTTGTTTCATACTCTGCTAGTCTTGCATCACTATAGAAGCACAGTTTTATATTGCACAGGTCCGACACAAATTTAAAGTTGTAATTAGGCCATTAAGAATAGATCTACTGCTATCAGTTATTATCTCTGTTAAACAATGATTTTGTGCTAGGAAAGATCCATAGGCATTCTGAATCTATAGAAACTTTAATAGTACTATTGTCATGGAAAACCTGATGACCTTTGATTCTAGTTTTTAATAGATTGACATAATTGAAGATTGACTTACTGTAATAGCAGGCACAAAATTAAAAGCACAAGTAATTGTCATGTTGATACTGGAAACCCATGGCTGAAAGTGCAAACCTGTGTCCACGCTTTTAATTTGTATTGTTGAATAGGATAAAAATCAGATTTATTGGCAGAGGGAGTGTGTGGGAACTACACTAAACTGATCCAGAGGAATCAGCTTAGATTCTCAAAGGTAATTAGAAGCTCCATGTCCTGTTTTGATGCTTGCAGACTCACTGCAATCAACAGGAGTTCAGGAGATTGGAGCACTGTTGTGGAACTGGTTTAATTTGATGCTATTTGGTTCTGAGCTTACTTCAAAAACTGATCAGCTGAAAAAAAGCTAACACTAAGGCTAATCACAGAATCACAGAATGGTAGGGGTTGGAAGGGACCTCTGTGGGTCATCTAGTCGAAGCCCCCTGCCGAAGCAGGGTCACCTAGAGCAGGCTGCACAGGACCTTGTCCAGGCGGGTCTTGAATATCTCCAGAGGAGACTCCACAACCTCCCTGGGAAACCTGTTCCAGTGCTCCGTCACCCTTAGAGTGAAGAAATTCTTCCTCATGTTCAGATGGAACTTCCCTCGCAGCCTTCTCTTCTTCAGACTGAATAAGCCCAGGTCCCTCAGCCTTTCCTCACAGGACAGATGCTCCAGTCCCCTAACCATCCTCATAGCCTTCCGCTGGACACTCTCCAGTAGCTCCTCATCTTTCTTGAACGGGAGAGCCCAGAACTGGACAAAGTACTCCAGATGAGGCCTCACTAGGGCAGAGTAGAGGGGAAGGAGAACCTCCCTCGACCTGCTGGCCACACTCCTCTTGATGCACCCCAGAATGCCATTGGCCTTCTTGGCAACCAAGGCACACTGCTGGCTCATGGTCGACTTGTGGTCCACCAGGACACCCAGGTCTCTTTCCTCAGAGCTGCTCTCCAGCAGATCCGCCCCAAGCCTGTACTGGTGCATGAGGTTGTTCCTCCCCAGGTGCAGGACCCTGCACTTGCCCTTGTTGAATTTCATCAGGTTCCTCTCTGCCCAACTCTCTAGCCTATCCAGGTCTCGCTGAATGGCAGCACAGCCTTCTGGTGTATCCACCACACCTCCCATTTCGGTGTCATTAGCAAACTTGCTGAGGGTACACTCTAACTCTTCATCCAGGTGATTGATGAAGAAGTTAAACAAGACTGGGTGCAGTACTGACCCCTGGCGGACACCACTAGTTACAGGCCTCCACTAGATAGTGCCGCTGATGACAACGCTCTGAGTTCTGCCACGCAGCCAGTTCTCAGTCCACCTCACCGACCACTCATCCAGCCCACACTTCCTCAGCTTCCCTAGGAGGATGTTATGGGAGACTGTGTCGAAAACCTTGCTGAAGTCGAGGTAGACAACATCCACGGCTCTCCCCTCATCTACCCAGCCAGTCATGCCATTGTAGAAAGCTATTAGACTGGTCAAGCATCTTTTCCCCTTGGTGAATCCAAGTTGACCACTCCTGATAGCCTTCTTTTCCTCCACTTGCTTGATGATGACCTCTAGAATGAGTTGCTCCATCACCTTTCCCGGGATGGAGGTGAGACTGACCGGCCTGTAGTTCCCTGGATTCTCCTTTTTGCCCTTTTTGAAGATTGGAGTGACATTGGCCTTTCTCCAGTCCTTGGGCACCTCTCCTGTCCTCCAGGACCTCTCAAAGATGATGGAGAGTGGCTCAGCAACAACATCCGCCACCTCCCTCAGCAGTCGTGGGTGCGTTCATCGGGGCCCGTGGATTTGTGGGTGTCCAGATTACTTAAGTGATCCCTCATGCAGTCCTCCTCGACCAAGGGAAAGTCATCCTCTCTGTAGGCTTCCTCTCTTACCTCCGGGGCCTGGGATTCCTGAGGGCCTGCGTTGGCACTGAAGACTGAAGCAAAGAAGGCATTCAGTAGCTCTGCCTTCTCTGCATCCTCCATCACTAGGACACCCACCTCATTCAGCAGCGGCCCCACGTTGTCCCTAGCCTTCCTTTTGCTGCTGATGTAGTTGAAGAAGCCCTTGTTGTTTCTGACATCCCTTGCCAGCTTCAATTCCAGGAGGGCCTTGGCCCTCCTTGTTGCATCTCTGCATGCTTTGACCACATTCCTGTATTCCTCCCAAGTGGCCTGTCCCTCTTTCCACATTCCGTGGACCTTTCTCTTCCACCTGATCTCCGCTAGAAGCTCCTTGTTCATCCATGCTGGTCTCTTGCCTCCTTTTCTAGATTTCTTGCTCACGCGGATGCACCACTCCTGAGCATGGAGGAAGTGATGTTTAAACAGCAATCAGCACTCTTGGACTCCCCTGCCTTGTAGAGTCTGGCCCACAGGATTCCTGCAGGTAGCTCCTTGAAGAGGCCAAAGTTAGTTCTCTTGAAGTCCAAGGTTTTGATCCTACTTATGGCCCTGCTTCTTCCACGCAGGATCCTGAACTCCACAATTTCATGGTCGCTGCAGCCAAGTCTACCTCCAGCCTTCACATCCTCCACCAGTCCCTCCTTGTTTGTTAATACAAGGTCCAGCAGCGCGCCTTTGCTTGTTGGTTCCTCCACCACTTGCATCAGAAAGTTATCATCGATGCTCTGCAGGAGCCTCCTGGATTGCACATGCCTAGCTGTGTGGTCTTCCCAGCTGATGTCAGGGCGGTTGAAGTCCCCCATGAGAACCAGGGCCTGTGACTGTGAGTCTGCTTGCAGCTGCCTGTAGAAGGCCTCATCAACCTCCTCCTCCTGGTCAGGTTGCCTGTAGTACCACCCACAATAATATCACCCATATAAGCCTGTCCCTTAATTCTAACCCATAAGCTCTCAACTCCTTCTTCATCTGCCCCCAGGCAAAGCTCAATGCATTCCAGTTGCTCCCTCTCAAACAGAGCAACTCCACTACCTCTAATTGTTGTCCTGTCTTTCCTAAAGAGTCTGTAGCCATCCATGACAGCATGCCAGTCATGCAAGTTGTCCCACCATGTTTCTGTGATGGTGACCAAGTCGTAGCCGTTCTGCTGTATAATGGCTTCCAGCTCCTCCTGTTTATTGCCCATGCTACGTGCATTGGTGTAGACACACTTGAACTGGGCTGTCAGTCTCACCCCCAACCTGGGCATGCCACGCCTGGGCTCATACCTAGTGAGCTGGACGATGTCCCCTTCCCCCTTCGAACCTAGTTTAAAGCCCTCTTGATGAGGCCCGCCAGCTCATGGCCAAGAATCCTTTTTCCTCTTTGAGATATCTGGACTTCGTCTGTCGCCAGCAGGCCCGATGCTGTGTAAACCTCCCCACGATCAAAGAAACCAAAATTCGTCTGATGGCACTAGTCCCTGAGCCACCTGTTAATCAGGTGAGTTTTCCTGCCCATTTCAGTGCTGTTCCCTGCCACTGATGGGATTGAGGAAAACACCACCTGTGGCCCTGATTCCTCAACCAGTCACCTCAGTGCCCTGAAGTCCCTTTTGATGGCCTTGGGACTTCTCTCTGCGATCTGTTCCCCGCCAACCTGCATTACCAAGAGAGGGTGATAATCAGAAGGCCACACCAGACCAGGGAGTTTCTTAGCAACATCCCTAACTCAGGCCCCAGGGAGGCAGCAGACTTCCCTGTGGGATGGGTCTGGTCGGCAGATCGGGCTATCCATTCCCCTCAGAAGGGAATCGCCTATGACAATTACCCTCCTTTTTTTCTTAGTAGAAGCAGTTGTAACACATGAGGCTGACTGACTCGTCCTAGGCAACCCCCCAGATGGACCTTCACCCACATCCTCATTTGCCTGGCCCTCAGATTCCAGAGCCCCATATCTGTTGCGTAAGGGCAACTGGGCAGGTGAGGGTTGTGCGTAAGAACATCATCTCCCTAAGGCAAGATGAAAGTGTAGAAGTCTAAGCTGTCAGACATCTCAGGAACCCACGGAATTGTTACATGAGCAGTACTATGGCCCTACTATTTTGTGATGGTGTTGCTTGAACTTGCTCACCAAGAACGATCCTGTCGGACCTTTTGCAGAGCCCGTAGCTCTGGACACTGAAGGAACTCCACTGACCTGTCTCTCCAGTCTCCATGTCCATTTTATTTCTCTTTCCATTTCCATTTTTCTCCCTTTTATCTTATATCTAATAGGGACCTCAGTGGTGACAAAAAGTTATGACGGAACCAGATGTGTCTTCCAGTGGGTGGATGGGGTTTCAACACATTTATGGGTTTCATCTCCATATGAACTTGGGAAGTGAATGAGGTCCCCAGGTCTGGGTGTATGTAACCTGCCTCTGGATGTACCATGAGTTGCTGTGATGGAGCTACTGATTCTATATTGTTTTAGTTTTAGAACTACCCAGATGCTTCTAATGAGGTAGAGGGCCACATTGAAGCTGTGTAGAGTAAGAAACAGCACCTGCCACGCAGAACTTGAAGTCTAGACAGTATAAGGCCCGAAGGGGAAAGCCAGTTGTACAATCAAATAGTGAAGGTTATACACCTCAGAGTAGCCAAGCTGGAATTAGTTTCCTAATCCCTGATATTCAGTCCATTGTTACACACTGCCTTGCACACCAGGAGTACTCTTGTATGGGATGAATGGATGTAGTTTTAGGGACTATCAGTTGCTTGATAGTCCAGGAACTGAAACAATCAGTAAAAACCTTATCACTTGACCTGTGGTTATTGACCATGTGCTTACTCTCCCACAGTATATGCCAAGTAATGTGGGTTTTTTTAGTCCTCTGTCATCAGATTAGTATCCAGTTATGGTCCCTGAGTCTAATGATATCTGTGGAATAGGGTAAATTAAAAACTACTTCAATTATTTTATCAATATCTTTCTCTTTTCAGCATTCTCTGTAGGATGATCTGGTTTACCACCTGGGACTATTATAAAGCTGTTTATAAAAGATTGATAACATTAAAAAAATCTAACTAGAATTGCCGTCAGCCTTTACACTAAGGTCTTTTCCTTAAATCTTTACCTTACATTCATTTTTAATTATGAAAATCTGGCAAGATTTTCATTCCAGCTACAGCAGATATGCTAGCAGCTTAATAGCAGAATAATATCTATTTCAAATTGTTGCATATCATAGAATGGGATTTGAAAGCTCCACAAAATAAATAAATAATGAAAGAACTTATTTATAGCATTTCCTTTTCAGTCACATTGGACGGCATTATGCTTGTAGAGCTGAAACTGAAGACTGGTTTCTGTGTTTCTGTATTGATGCATGCCATGTTTGACATCTGTAGACAAAAGACAAAACTTTTCTCCGTGTTTGCTTAGGCCATAATTACTACCAGGAGAGAGAATTTCTACTTTTTAGCCATCTGTGTGTGAGGAGTACTGCTGAAATTCATGGGAAGTTTTTCACTGATAACTAGAACAAGCCTTTCCTAGCTAGCTGAAGTAAACAGTCTCTAGGTAGGCAGACCTCCTATGTAGAGTGCCAGACTTCTGGCTCTTTCTTGAGAGTGGACTGTGAGGTGTCATTTATATCTGGGAAATAAGTGCCTGAATATCTGAATTTAGGCTCTCAAGCTGATCCATTTGAAATAAATGGTTATTCCTAAAAATGTGCATTTGCCTACCAAAAGTATAGTAAGCTATATGTACATTGCTAAAAAACAGCTAGAAATGGATTACATAGAATTACTGGGGTGTAATTGAAAGTTAAGAAATGGAAAAATGTTACTATTAGTAGATCATTGTCAAATTAGGTGGTTAGATAGTCGTATCCTGCATAATTCAGCTCTTTCATTAGTGATTTATGAGTGGAATATAGATTCTATATGTACCCAATGTCCTTAGAAATAGAAAATATCTTGCTGCATATTTATATTGTGCAGAACCTGAACCTGCTCAATACTTGTTTAATTCACACTCTTTAGAGAGTTTAGAGTTGTCCCATAAAGAAGCAAACAGTTTGCATAAAGTGATAGGAAAGAAATAAGAACAAATTATTTATCTGAATAGATAGATTTTAAATCTATTTTTTGAAAAGCTCTTTTATCATCAGCAGAGTGATGGATAGTTTCTTTAAGGGAAAATGGCAGTAATTAGTTATAATACCTGAGAGAACTCAATAAATAATTGCTAAATTAAGAATATTTATTATTTGTATTCTAGGAATGTCTAGAAGACTCCCGTAAGATCAGAATCCCATTGTTCTAGGGACTGTGTGAGAACAGCTGCTATCCTAAACAGTATACAGTCCAATATAGAAGGCAGGGAAGACAGGAAGGGAAAAAGAATTGCAAAGAAATAAAATTATTTGACCGAAGGCATAAGGTTAGCAGCAGAACCAGGACTGTGATCATGTAGGTCTCTTCAAAGCCACCCTGGAGCTTTACCTGCTGGAGCACGAAGCTCCCCACCTCATTCTGTCCCCTTTGACTTCCAACCAACAACCAACCTCTGATAATCACCATCAAGGCCTTACTCACCTCCTCATCTTGCTGATACCTTGAGCCAAGTCTTTTATAAAACATCTCTGTTTTCTGAGTATGGTGTAAAGACAATCTTAATTTCCTTTCAGATGGTTCCTCTGTCCACACTCACAGCTCATCCATTATACTTAGATATGACAGCAAGTTTTCTTTAGATTTTTTGAAATGTCTCCCTTCTTTTGCTCATTTTTTATATCTTCCCTCTTCCGCCATGTTTGCCACTGTCTGGCACCCTATTCTTCTGCAGACTGTAGTCATTACCCATCTGCCCTGCTGTTCTTGATCCTGTAGAAGTGCATCATGAATTGTGACTCAGGTGAGTTTGTTCTTCGCTGATGTTTTCCAGATAGTACACTGCAAATCTTCCATTAGAAGAGTAAACTGTATTGTATGTCCTTTTCTGTTGCCGATCATCTTCACTTTCTGAGAGGAAAAGGACACGGAATAGCCAGCAAGTTAATATACCCAAGAAGGAAGCAAATTCATGTGGACATCCATATCCTGGATATTGTCCTCCGCATTCTGTTTCTTAGATATGTCCCAAGTTTAAAAGGAATTTCACAAATGATGACTCCAGGCACATGAACTAATCAAATGGTTTGGGGCAAAAGGAAGTGGGTGCAGAAAGCCTACATGGGGAGATCAAGTGAGCCTACCCTGGCAAGAGCAGTGCTCTGCAAGGAGTCCTTTCATCTTGTGCCGGTGTCACTTAGGGGGCAGAAAAACAGGGTGGTGGGACACGAGTTCTGGGGACACTGGCCCTGTCATAACATGAATCCCTTGCATTTCCTCCACCATTTCCTTGTAGTTTATACATTTATGTGAAATTTATCTTTACTTCAATTATTGGTGTGACAATTGGCCTTCCCTTCTGCACAGGCTGCAGTTCTAAATCCCAAAACCCTTTGGTTCATGTACTGCCTTTGTTCAGCAAAGGTGTCCCAAGACCCAAAGTAGGATACGGTAGCAGGGAATTCTTTCTGGGAGTACCCATTGACCAAGATCTTCCCTCATCTAAATAGCAATTGAAACACCTTCTTGCCCTGTTTCATAAAAGAGTGTTCTTTCCCTTCATCTTTCCTTTAAGTATAGGTCTATGCGGGTTGGTTACTTAAAGCTGTGCACTAGTGGAGTTATGCAGCCAATAGCTCAATGTTAGCCTCTTCTGTGCTTCTTCAGTGAGAGTTAAAAAGTTTTGAGGATTTTGTTTTTGTTACAGTGGTGCACTGGCTCTGTACAAAAACAAATAGTAGTACAGATATTCCTAGAGGCTGAAATAATTAAAAATAGTTTGTGTGACGAATGTTCCCTACAGCTGGCCTGTTGGGGAATCTGTCTAGGAAAAGCATTCAGCTTAAATTTCTACAGTTTACTCAAGTTTAATCTTGCCACTGTTGTTCACCTTTAGCTGTAATATGTTCCAAGCTAGAGTATAATCTTGATATCACTTAAAGAAAAGTTTTTGTGAGTTCATAATATAGATGCATTGGCAGATATATGTTCAGATTTTTGCTAACAGGTCAGCCTATTTTTTTTTTTTTTTTTGGCCTTTAGTGTATGATACTGTTTCTATCAGGTAAACTGTGTAGTTGCAAGTTGAAGTGTACACTGCTGTCTGGTGCAACAAACTGATAGGCATCTATTTACAATTGATTTATGATTGAGGCAGCATCCAGGAAATTATAAAGTTAATTTCTCCAGCTGAAATAATGACATAAGTGGGCACTGAATGGAATTCCAAGATACATTTCTCCTTTTGAGAGATCAAATTCTGAAGAAAAATAAAAGTTTCTGTTTTGGCAAAAAACCCCAGCAACTTCAGAACTGTTGATTTGTTATGTATTAACTCTAAAGACCCACAGTGTCATCTGTTCCTGACCCAAAATAACTTGTAACTGGTCCTGAGAGGACCAGGTCTGTGACTGAATCCTTAGACCAGTGCAGGGGTACTGCAAGTCTCCATAAGAATGGAAATATATTCTGTCTTAGTTAATTGCAAGATCAAGACCCAAATTAGGATAAACAGCATTTGAACAGGCAAGAATCACAAGAACCCACCTGGGATGTCTTATAAGCTCATGGTTATTTGTGATGATTTTCAGAATGTCTGTGTTTCAGCCGAAACTCACAGCCCAGGTAGCTTTAGTCAGATGAAGTGTATCAGCAGGACAGTGTGGGATAAATGGAGCTTTTGCAGGTAGTCACCCTTAAACAGATTCATGTATCTAAATTTAGTTGCACAGAGTAATTTTTGTTGCCTTAGGTTGCCTGATATCTTGGATATCTTAGGGAGTCTAAAATGACACTAGGTGGCTGTGTTTAAAGACATAATGTATGTTTGACACTTTTGCAGTGTTTCAGATACATTTGGCAACCCTTAGTTATCTCCATGTTCCTGGTTACACTGTTCCTGAGTGAGAGTGCCTTTGTATAGGCAAACTGCACATTTCCAAACTCTTTGAGAGAAAGGTATTTCAGGAAAAGAGCAACAACCAGACATACAAGATATCCCACCTTCTGTCTTTTGTTTAGTGACCATTTCTTTCCATCAAGTCTTAAACAAATGACTTTGAACTAAAAAGACATAGGCTTTTATGAGCTTAAATATATGGTTAAGTACAGTGGGATTATCAGATGTGTAGGTGCTCATTTTCTTTTGCTTTCTGAATACACATCTTCACAGTTTAGTGCACAGATATTTTTGAAAATTAAAAAAATTCTGGAAAGTTAGCATCTACATTTTTAGATGCCTCAATAGCTTGACAAACTTGGCCCTTCATTCCCAGCTGTAAAACACAGGTAAGAACACTTTGTATGCCTCAGGGGTGTTGTGAAATGAAATCCACTGAAGATTTAGGGTTCTTTACAATGTGCAGCAAGAACTTTGATGTTGGAATGGTAGAGTATAGTTGCAGTCAGTACTATGTAGTTATCTATATGACCTCATCACATGGTTATATTTGGTGTGCAACAAATTTAAAATCTATATCAAGTTTAGAAGTAGAAAAGAGCTGTGCCCTGGTAGACTATCGCATAGTAAAGTATTTGAGAAGGCATTGAAGTATTTGAAGGATTTGAAAAGACATTACAAATGAATAAGAATTGGACCTTCAGCATTGTGTAGTTTATCATTCTTGGGATTCGTGCAAGCATTTCCCTTGTGTGATAGCTTTGAAACCCCAAGCTGAATCTCACTGTCCAAACCCCTACCACTTCAGAGTGAAAACCCAGCTGAAATCTATAAGGGGGTATGGAACTTAATCATTACTGAGTTTTCCATTATTTTAGTGAAAGTCTAGTAGGACTTTGTAAGATTGTAAACAGTGCTTAGAGGGGAATATGGAAATTATCTGGGTTTTTATTTTTGTACTCCAGTGTCCTCTATGGCAGCCCTACATTACAGCTTGTGCTCAGGGAAGTCCAGGCTCTGCTCCCTTGACATACTAAACCAGCCCAAGAACTCCAGGATATCTAAATGCTGCAGTGGTCTGCAAAGCTGGCCAGGCTCATTGAGAACAGTGTGGTGTGTCATTCTTTTGTCAGTCAGAGGAGTCTAGGATAAAGTTTGGAACTGGGAGGGCAGTTTCATTTGAAGTTCAGCTGACACTTTGATGACAAGCTAAATCAAACAAAGTTTGGAGCCTTTCCAAAGCAGGTGAGCCTCTCTCAATTTCTCAGTCTCCCTAAATGCAGAGCCCATTATGTATAGCTATTAAACCAATGATGTTATCTCTTCTCAGGCATATTTGTTTGACCTCAGGTGCAATATTGCTTCAGAAACAATGTTGTTTGTGCATTATACTTATTTCATTCGGTTTGCATGTGCGTAGGTGTGTGTACACTGTTATGCAAGTACATTCATGAGATCTCTTTCTGTCTCTCTGGGGAAGTCGTAGCTCGAGGTGATCTGATCTTACGATGTGCAGATATGAGTGAAAAAATAGGCATAAAGAAAGAATACAGAAGACAATTCAGAGGCACCCAGAATATAAACGTGAAGTATATAGGAGGATCTCAGAAAGTAAACTCTGACAAACAAGTGGTTACTCTTCATAATTCAACTACAATTGTCCTTAGGCACAACTAGAGTTACTACGCAAGAACAAATATTTGACAATATAGTGAAGTTACATAGTTACGACATAGGAAAAATAGAAGGTGGTGGCATAAAGCTATGTGTAAGAATTCTACATGTATTATAGTATTAGTGTGGTTTTTTTCAAATTCAAATGCTTGGTGTTGCCAGATACTGTAAAAACCAGGTAGGCTTTCCTAAAATTCAGATTAGATTAATAGCACAGTGATGGTGTTATTTGTTTTACTGATCGGACAGTACCTCTGCATAATTTACATTATGTTTGTTTATAGATTTGGATCACACCTTTGAATTTCTAGGCTTAGGGTAGAGGGAAAATTTTACTCTTTAAATCAAGACAAAACAAAAAAAATCTTGGGATGAACATAGGGATTTTGTTTAAAGCATCAAGCTCCTTCTGTCTTAGCATCATCACTATACTCTGGCAAGCACCCCGTAAGTCACAGTCCTTTTTTTTGCTTATTCAAGAATGGCTCATTTAAACAGAGTTTCCTGTTTCACCTGAGTTGATTCTCTCAAGAAATACATTTAATCTTTGTTCATAAACGGCACTGTTCATTTGCAGGTACAGTTGATTTTTGTCTGTATAATACAATTGATGTTTTCAGATGTGCATTTAAAATCATATTTCTGAAAATGTATAATTTTAAAAGAAGATATTTAACTGAGCAGTTCCGATTTGAATGCTGAAGGATTCAAAAAATCTTGGTGGTACAAAATTGGGTTCTGATTGGGTTTTTTTCCTCTCGGCCCAGCAAAGACCAAATTTATTGAACTTTATGGCATCCTGTAAGTTGATCTATACATTCAATATTTGTTTTAAGAAAGGACTAGAAGGAGCTGAGTTTTATTTGTTATATCAAAATACATCTCAGTTCTTTCCTTAGCTATAATATGCAGTTGTAATTTTCAGAACACAGTAGCCAGACATTAAAGTAGGCAGAAATAGTAAATAAATGAAAGAACCATCACAGATATCTTTCAGTTATGACACCGTATGCAGGAAATACTTGTAAAGATCGTTATATAGTCCTAGATAAATGACACTATCCTCAGCTAATTTTTCTGGATTAAAAATCTATTGATGATCTGTGAAAGGAGATCAGGGTCAAACTTTGCCTCTTGAAGAAAATCTCATAATAATGAAATACTACATGATAGCCCTGATTTCAACATGTGATTCTTTTCCAGGGTCGATGACCTATTTACTCTTCTTTTGGCTCAGAGATGCCAATTTGCAGCTTTCTTCCTCTTAGAATTGTTTATTAAAAAGGAACAGGAAAAAACAATTGTCTGTAGTGAGATATGCTGATCTCCAATAAGACTGTCAGGTGACTCTTCTGATGATTTTGACATAACAATATAACTCGTCAAATCAAAACTAGTAACAAAAGAACTCAATCTAACTGGATCTAACAAATGCCTAGAGCGGTAATTACTAGATAAAGAAGAGGGGCATGAAATGGTCATTGAAAGCAATAGAGAAGGCAAAAATGATTCAGGTAGGTACCTTTAATTAAATCAAAACAGAATAAAGACAAAGTACAGTTGCATCATGCATATGAATATTAAAATCAGCCATCAGCAAAATTTTAATGTAATGAAGTAGAGTATCAAGTCAAGTCTGACAATAATTCAGAAACATACCTCAAACGAGGTATGACTCCAAGGGCAGGCCATAAGTAGCAACCATAACAAACGAAGTTCTAACTCAATGAATAAACACAACACACTACTGAGTTTATACTCAGCCTGACTCCCTATTAAAATTATGATCACGAAACTATCAATTTCATTGAAGGCCAACTGTTATAAAACTGGAATATCACTGTGATGAATCAAGCTCAGATTCTTATTTCTCCTCTTTCATCACCTTGACATTAAAGATTCTTAGCATCGCTTGCCAGATTTTTCTGCCTCCTCCTTGGGCAGCATTTTACATGGCTATGCATAAGAATGGTTTTCCAAGAGATTTGTGACTGGAATGTCTTCCCAGAATTCTGACTGTATGCTTTGCTACTGAATTTGCTTGAGGCTTGATTTTTTTTTTCTACCTTACTTTCTTCATAAACTTCCTACAGGTTCCCAGACCTTTTCCACTTGTAGTTTTTCCTTTCATAAGCCCATATTGCTGGCAAATTTCATAGGAATTTCCCATGCCATAGTCTACTTTTCAATCATGTAACGCACAATTGTACTGCCCTAATAATTTTATTAGGCAGCTCTTTCACTGCAGTACAAAGACATGTTGGAAAATGCTATCGCACAATTATTAAAATCTTTTAAATATATGTATGCTGATCATACTACAATTTTTCTTTGCCAGTGAAGCATTGAAAATGTCTAATACATACAGATGAGATTTATGAAATATTATATATGCCTGGAAACACTTGCATTCCCCTATTGTTTGTTGCCTGTAAGGGCAGAATTTATATAAAAGTCTTAAAGCTATAATTCTATGAATCGTAATAAGTAGAAAAAGCAGATTGTCTCTTTACATTTTGTCTTCCTTTTTGAAATTAGAAATATGCCTGCTTTCTTCAGTTCCTTTGGCATTTTTGCAGACCTCCATATCAAACAAATTATTGGATGAAGTCTCTCAGATTAGAGCTTCTTGTTTTTAACATTTCAGCAGCAACACTGTCGACACCTGGTCCTTGTTATTCCTAAGAGTTCTGATTGCCTCTTGAATCTCTTCAAAATTTGGCTCAGCTGCCTGGAAAGTGGCCATTTGTTGTTAGCCTTTTCATTCTCTTTATGGAGCTTGTCTAAGTACTCCTACCATATTTCTGTAGTTGCATTCGTTGTAATAAAAAGATTTCCATTTTTATATTTTATCAGACTTTCTCATTATTGATACTCTTTCCTTCATGCATTGATACCCTTGTAAAATTCTTGCACAGTCTGAGCCTCTCTAAACTCGATCATCAGAAGCAAATTCTCTACATATATATAATTCTCTGAATGGGCCCAGTCTTCCCTGAGGAACAAATGTACAACTTGCCAATGCTCTCCATCACACCATAGTAAGCACCTCCTCTAAAGGAACCACTAAAAGTCCTCAACCTTGTATATGAATTTCCCATAACATATTTCACCTAGCACACCAAATGCCCTTATGGAAATTGGGGAGGGTGTCGGTAAAATTGAACTACAAATCTACACTTGAATGAACTCCTACAGAAAATCAATAATGGATATAAATACCCACTTTCCAGTGGGGAATACTTCTCAGAAAATGATCCTTCCCTCTGTGACCTTTCAGGTCTGATGCTTGAAGGAAAGATATGAAATAACTTCAAAAGAAAACTTTGGGAAGCAAAAATTCTAATTCCATTGCATATTAAAAAGCTAGTGTTATAGCTACAGATTTCATGGAACAAAAATGGTTACCCTTTTTACACCAACTTCTCCACATTTCTCAGATAATAATCAGATAACACCTACCTCTGCCTCTCATCTTATCACCTAAAGTCTTACTGAAATTCTCCTTTTTCTCAGTATCGATTAACTTTTCTTTCTTGTATTTTGTAACTGGTTTTTAATATACCTAATTGTTTTCAATCTGTATTTAACTTTGCAATTTGTTGCTGTTATTTCTTATCTGAAGGATGGGTCACGTAACAAAAATTTGGTCTTTTTTTTTTTTGACTTCTGGAGGTCATTTACCCCAACCTCTTACTCAAAGCACGGCTAACTTTTGAAATTAATCAGGTTGACCAGGGCTGTGTTCAGTCCAGTGTTGTAGATAAAGATGTTACAGTCTCTCAAGCACCTGTAGCTGTGCTTGACTACTCTCATGGTGAGGAATTTCTTTCTCATGTTCAACAGGAATTTCTCTATGATCGTTGCTTCTTGTCTTTTCACAAAATCTCCTAGAAAAACCTGTCTCCATCCCCTCTATAACTCCCTTTTATGTAGCATTAATCTGTCAGTTAGGTCCTTCCTTAGACTTTTCTCCAGACTGAAACCATTTTCCTCAGTCTTATATGTCATAAGGTTTACCACCTGAGCCATCTTCATGGCACTCCATAGCCTTTCCTCTAGTTTACTGACATGTCTCCTGTACCATGGAGTCCAAGAAAGGACATACTATTTTACACGCAGTTAACTGTGTCCTGAAGTCTCGACGGCTACTCATGATTTTAGTAAATTTATTCCGATTCATTCTTTCCTTGAAGTTTTGTATTGTCTTTGTAGACTTGCAACTTTTCTTTACGCCTTTACATATTCCACAGTATCACACTGATTACACTGGCACAGTGTCCACGTTGTGTATAAGTTTGAAGCTACTCATTTACAGTGTTTGGTATGTGGGTATATTTCTGGAAGCTGTGCTTTTCTACTGCCCTTTATTTTTCTGATGTCTTTTCTTTTGGTATCAACACATCTGCAATTTAATATAGTAGACTCCAGAATTTTCTCTGAATTAATACTTCGTTTTTGTGTGCATAATTTTGATTATCTAAAGATGTCTTATATATGTACTCATGTATTTTGTCTTTTCTCTACTATGCCAATTTTTTCCTTACACTTCTCCTACAAGACATATAAGTCACAGTTACCTCCCTGTAGGTTTCTGATGCCAAGAGACAAAGATTTCTGTCTTGACTTGGAAAGTATATGATCAGTCTAGCTGATAGTAACCCCACCTGTGCTGTTCATGGATGTTTGTGAGTAGTCGTAGCAGAAAACACAGTACTCTGTAAACGCTCTTTGCAAGGTCTGTTCAAATTAATCTAATTTCACTATCATGAAACACTTATATTCTTTCAATTTTTTTTAATTCTTCATTTTCTGTACTAAAACTATAGAAAGTGTAACACATCCTACAGCTATTGAAAATATTCAGAGCATTCATCATCTAGTAGTCTTTATTTTTCTTCAGTGAGAATAGATATATTGGTGAAGTCACTACTGAGCTGTCTTCTTTTAAGTTTAATTGCATGTTTGTCCACTAGTGGCTTCAAAGGTATTTCTATTGGTAATGTATTTAACTATTCCCATTTCATGTCTTGTAGTTTTTCTTCCGTTGTGAATGTAGATTCTTCTGTATTTCTCTGTGTCTTATCTCCAAGAAGGCTGTAAATTGTGCACATCTCTGCTTTGGTTGTGCTATAACAACTTGCGGAACTCTTGCCCTATGTAAGATCAGATGTTCCATGTTTTTAATTCCTAGTCTTTCCCAAAGTTGATGGCTTTTATTCATACTATTATCTGCATTTTTTCTGAAGTTTTTTGGGTTGTCTCCTTAAAATTGTGCTCTGCTGTAGATCAAAGAAACCATTATTAAATTTCTGTTTCCCATGTACATTCTTTTAAGCTGTCGATCAAATCATTTCTAATCTTCTGTAAAAGTGTTGAGCTTTTGGAGTATTTAGCTATGAACTGATCTGCTAAGCATGCTCAAGGCGCTTCTGTAAACTGAGTACGGTTTATCAACTTTTCTTTTGAAAAGCAGACAACAGATTGGGACGGTATGTTCTGGCAGTGCTTGGACCATTGCCAAATATACAAGGTAGTATTACTACAGTTTTCATTGAAATTTCCTTTTCCTTGAAACTTCCTAAAGATGCCATGGTGATAGCATCTTTCAGCTGATTCTGTCTCCTCTCTATCCTGTTGTTCCAGGCACTGTAGTATGTGGTGTGATGTAAGATTCTGACAATTCTTTGTTCATAAAATTTATATTTTCACTTGGGCTTTAGAAAATCTCTTCAGTTGCTTTTGCACAATTTATTAAACTGTCCCTGTGGATTTGTACTGTCCAGTCACTTAGTTATTTGCTACCTATTACTTCTTTCAAAATCTGAGTAATCAAAAGCCTTTATCAGTGATGATTTATGTTACCTTTCGGATCAGTGACAGATGTTTGTAAACGTTATGGGGCCACAAAACCTGCAAACTGCATTTCAAGTTTAGCATAAATATCTTGTCTTGGGCAATTTCTCTAAGTGGTTACATTTCTTTCTTCTCCTCTTCATCCTGTATCTCTATTGCGGCAAAGCTCAGAATAAAACCCTGAAAGGTAATAAGAATTTTTTTCAAGTTAAGGCTACATCAGGAATTTTGACATTTTATACCTATTATACTTTCCTCAACTAAATGAGAACTGGTAATGCATATATTTTGTGTACTGGAACAGGTCACGTCCCTTTCTGTCACAGTCCACCTTGTTTTGTGATTGTGCACCCTTGGATACGTAATGGAGATATGGTCACTTGTTCATAAAGAAACATAGCTTAAATGAACTGTAAAGCTTTGTGCTTTATTGGACAGCACTTTTTGAACTTTTTTCACCTGAGTGAATTACTCAAAAGATCTTCGTAAATGGTGCATAGCTTTAAATTGGGTAGACTTTAAATAGACTGTAGATCAGGTAATTGATTCTCCTCTTTAACTTCATTTGTTACATGATGATATTACTGCTTTTCCTTTTTTGATGATTTTTTTTGTATTCATGATATTATACAAAATAATCTAAAACAAGGTCTAATATCTTAGTCTATTGTTACTTTACATTTCTTCATCTCACTTAAATTACCCTTCCTCTGATCTTGCAAGGTCATTTCTTCTTCAGTCAGAACACAATTTCATGTGAAGATGTCTGCCTGAATTTGGAAAGAGATTGAATTTATATTGATATGATACACATTGAAAGTGATATTTGGAAAACGATCAAAAACCACTGATAAGAAAAAGTTAACGACGAAGTTCTGGAAGATTATGGTTTAGTGTTGTTTTTTGTTTTGTGTTGTTTTTTTTTTCCTCTTCTTTTTCTTTCTTTTCCCCAAGAGCATTTGAGTTTCTCCTTAAAGTGAATCAACATGTTGAGATGGAACTGTTCGCTGTGGGTAGATTTCTGAAATCACATGGACTAAGTCAAAATGTTTGCTAGCAATATTTGTGTGAAAACAAAGTCCTTACACTGTGAATTTTCAAAGCTGAGCTTCTGCTGTGTTTGTAACACATGAACTTTTTTCTATTCATTGCATGTAATGAAAGTGCATTCTCTTATAACATGTATACATCAGATTTGCATAGCTGCTAGTTAGGCACTAGCAGCTGCTGACTATAGGATACAGAGCTTCCTCATAGGCTGCATTATTCTTTATTATTTTTCCAATAGGTTTCTGACATGAAAGTTGTAAAGAGTTAAATTACTCTTGATATAATAATTAACAATTAAATGGAGACTGGTTGATCAGGCTTGGCATAATGTTGTCAACATGAAATCAAAGGAGGGACAGTACATTTGCATTTGCTGTCTTTGTGGAGTGAGATTATGCTAACAGCACGGAGCTGCCTCACTCCCCTCGGAGCACAAAGAAACTCCACAATTGCAATTCTGAAATGTTTCTTAAAGAGGTGAACATTACACCTGCTCCATGTTTTTTCCAAAGTGCTAGAATAGCCTCTGGCTCTGCCTAGTGTTTGAGCTGCAGTTCCAGGCTTACTTCTGATGGATGTGCTATGGGATTGGTGAACTACTAAATCTCTACGACTGCTTAAATTCTCATAATTAAACCATTTTCCCATAACTCAGATTGATTAAAAGGGTAGGACACAGAGTTTAGTCTTTCATGAACATAACTGATATAATTTGTCAGCTTGCATTATTAGTGTTCTTTGTTTACAAAATGGAAACACAGAGGAGAAATTTAGTATCAAGTTTTCCCAAAGTCCTGTCTCACTTGAGCAACACAAAATCCATGACTTCATGTGTTTTTTTTTTCTACACAGAACATATAGATGTCAAAACTGACTGCTTACATGCAAAAATGAGTAATTGCTGTATGATTTCCTGATATCTGTGGATACTTTGATAGCAGTATAATTTTATACATTTTTCTTCACAGGTGTATCTCTTGTTAGAAAGGTGCTAATGTTCTTTTCCAGATGGTAGACAATTATCATCTGAAGATGTTAATGAATAGTACTTCTGTCTAAAGTAATTTCTGCATCTCTATGTAGTATCCATAGTGATAACCTGTCAGACCAGAGAAATAACTACCGTCCTTGCGAACAGGGGTCATTCCTTGAGCAATGCAAGAGTGTTTGATTAATCTGATAAAAAGGACAGAAAGGGACAAAGTGTAAAAGGAAAAATAGAGTGGATAGGGACGTATTATATATGTAGAGAATGTAAAAGCCAAACTGGGATCATCAGCCCTTGCTGTCACTTTGAAATCCACGAAGAGGAGGTTAATTCATAGGAAGGGTTCCTTTTAGTGCAAGTGCAGAGCTGCTTTGTGTGTGTATTATGGAGGATTACAAATAAACTTAAGATCTGAGCATGGAAATAATGCTGAGCTGAGAGGCTGTGAAATGTGTGGTGAGAAAAAACATTTGCTTTTCATTCTATTCTCCACCATCAATGGAAAAAAAATTCTTTCCCTACCTGAAGGAAAACACTTCCCTTTCCATGGGAAGTGCCAGAGCAAAAGTGTGTGCCTTCAAAAGCAGCAGAATTTGGACTGTGCCCAGCGAGCAGTGGCAGTCAGGGAAGGAAGAAAGAAAACCACTCATCCACAGGAAAGACCTCATCCTTTGCTTGAAGTATACCCTATTTCTTTTGTCCTAAGGGGCAGGAACAGGATAGAGAGAAAATGGGGTTGAACTTCGCTGTCCTCTATGGAAAAAAAATATGCTGAAACATAAGCATTTCCCTCTTACCCATAGTTCTCCTTTTCAAATATTTTTTTCTGAATAGAGGATAAATTGGTCCTTCACTTGTGTGTTCCCTTCTGAAAAGGGAGAGAGGACGTAGAGATTATATTATGGTGCTTTCTATAATTACTTGCTAGAAACTAACGCAAAAGGGAACTGTGAACATGTTTTCAGGAGTTAGCAAAGTATAATGAGAAGGAAAAACCTTTTCTTCTGATTATTGTTTATGTTATCAGCACCAAAGAGCTCTAAGTCATAAACCAGGACCACATGGGGAGGCTATGATTCAAATGTAAGATAACAGACAACACATGGATCCAGACAGCTAAAGGAGCACAGGGAAACAATGAGGCAATGTTGGTCAGTATGAAAGCGTCTCACTGCATTATTAGCTTAAACATTTTCTCATGTTTTTTTTGTAGGCATCACAGCAAGAGAGTTTTAATGAGGGATTTGAAGGAAGATAATGAGGTTGTGTGGCAGATGCTTGGAAAAAAATCACAGAGGAGCTTGTTTAAAAATATTTGACAAATGGGTGATGGAAGCCAACATTATGGTCTAACTGGAGACTGAGCTCACTGGAGATGATAGATAGGGTAAAACTGAGAAGGAATTTGAAGACAAAGGGAAATAGCTTATATCTGGTTCTTCAGAAAATCATAAACAGGCATTGGTGAAAGAGGCGGACACCTTTGTTCCATTGGATTCTGTGTGAGGGGGTCAGAGTTCACCAGAGGAACAGATGTTATGATGGTGGAAATTTGAGGTGGATTATGACAGACTGGACAAGACCTTTGGCTTTGTGGGTGAATATGGATGGGTATTCACTAAAGATGCTATGCAGAACCATATACAAAATTTATACTGAAATGTATCACGTAAGACATTGACTTGTTTACAAAGGAGATTACGTCATCTCAATTTCTGGAAGCATGTGAAACAAGGTTTTATAGGTAAAAGGGAAGCACTGGCTGGTGCTGAGAGGAAGTTTTGTCAGCGGTGAAGTCTGTCCCTCTTTTTTAATGTGGAAAACTAAGAATCTTTTATCTGAATGTAGACAATGAAGGAAGTTAAAAAATGAGACACGTACATACAAATGCATGAGCTTGCATACAAAAGTACAGTGTGAGCAGTTGTAGTGACGGAAACTCACTTCTGTCCATTTTTGTTGGACAGATGCTTAAGCCATCCTGTTAATTTTTTTCACAAGCTTTAGCTGGTTACTTTAAATTTTAAATAATCCTCACCATTAAAAGTTATGTTGCAAGACCAACTATATCAAAATGCCTGCAATAAAAGGTCAAGTTCTCTGAAAATCAGGGGTTTAATACAGATGACCAAGGCAATTATTACACCGCACAGTTGAGACCAGGTAGTTAATGGAAGATTTGGGAAAAAGTAGTGCACACAATAGATTTCTTTTTTAGCTTTTATAGAAGGCGGCAAATCTGTGTTATTTTTGGGAAGTCAGCCTATAAAAAGAGTCAACATGGGAGAAGACATGCTGAGCTGTTTTGTGAAGTAATTTTAAAATACTTTGCATGAGAAGCCCATAAAGGTAGCAGGAGTAAGAAACTCACATAATTAATAGACAGAACCTCTAGACATTAAATTAAAAGTTTGCCTTAACATTCACAAGAGAGTGGGTGACAGGTGCTGGAAATGGATGTACATTTCCTAGGAGAGGAAGAAGAAATACTAAGGGAAATCAAAGCCATACCCCAACAGATGATCAGGATAGTAGAATGTCTAAAGACTAGCAAAGCTCCAGGGGCAGAAGACGTCTGTCCCGGAGATGAGAAACACAAGAATCTGAACAGGTATAGGCAAAATCGTGTTATAATATGGAGAGGGTGTTGGTGGACTCATGAGAGGTGACTAGAAACTGGGAGACAGGAACTTACTGATATTTAAGCATCACTTCTGCTCTTCAGAGCTGTTGATTTCTTACAGTATGTTCTGAGGGTTCAGTGACACCAGGAAGGCTCTGCACCCACCAGACCCACAGTACAGTTAGTGCCGATTTGGGTTTAATATTGGTCAATGTCAAATGTGGCAACCACTGAAAAGTTCAGTTTATATGGATAAGGGAAGATGATTAGCTTCAGGAGACGAAAAAGTCCTGCAGTTAACAGGTAACGGCAAACACAAAAGAAGGCAAATGACTTCAGCCTTTTTTTAAGGATCAGCACAATGATAATTTTCACTTACTAGAGCAACACAAAGAAGGAGAAGCATAGGTGAGTAAAATCATGAGAAGTAATGATTTGCAGCTGTGAAGAATTTGGCATTATAACACAAGTAAGCAAAATAATTCACACTTGCCTGGGGTAGCTCAGGAAGAAGGTTCTGTGAACTGGTTTGTAGATACCAGGTAGAAGAATGTAAGAGAATTGTAGGAGGAACAAGAGAAAAAATATAAAAATGACTAATTCCCCACAGTCGCATGCAAATCAACATTAATCAGGAGGACGATCTAGATGAAAGACTGGTAGGCATATAACTAATTTTTCTGTGATTTGTAATATCAGCAAATAAAGCAAGCAACATCAAGGATACATAAATGCAGGTACTGAATATGCGTTATTTTAGCATTCTAAAAAAATCACAAAATCTGTGATGCAAAAATCTCCTTTGTCTTTATTATTTTAATTCTTATATTAATGTCTTGATACATAGAGATTGTCCATATAAAAATACACGGGCTCATAATTCTGCAAAGGAAAACATACAGATTGGTGTTTGTTTTAGCCACAGTGTATATTTCTAAAATGAAAATAAATATCTGTGTTTGCCACCACTCAGTACAACAATGAGTCAAAAAACATGGTGATGAACAAAATGCCTTTAGTTCCATACTTAATTTGTCATTTACTTGCTCTATTTAAATATAAAAATGGTTATTATAGTCTAGCAACTGTGGTATGGCTATGGGTACATCCCCTGAGTTTTTCTTGTTTAGTGGAAATGTCAAGATTGTAATTTTTCTCTCTGTTTTTCTAGTACAAAACCTCTCTATAAGACCCACAGTTCTTAACAGTGCTGATTAATGACTTAAGACCAAAGTCTATCAAAGTTAGTGGAAAGGCTTCGTTGCCTTCTTTGATTAATCCATCTGTCCTCTGGCACTTCAGACTTGTGGCTTTTCCATTCAGTAAGAAAAGATCTCAGTTGTTTCCTCTTTACAGAAAAAAGGAGATTTGCTTTTAATCAGACTTCACCAGTGAGGAATTTGTTTCTCAGAAGACACAAACTTAGTTTTCAGAAACAAAGAACATTTTGAGGAGTCGGGGGGGGGG
>Ga0065711_1002336_pt1 | contig 34593 bp, 18 predicted proteins | sample Hoacrofraction12_FD_59098 | JGI IMG/M metagenome (GOLD analysis project Ga0065711, IMG submission 59098) | Hoatzin crop microbial communities from Cojedes, Venezuela - Epithelial fraction 12 v2 (version 2) | ecosystem: Host-associated > Birds > Digestive system > Esophagus > Crop | place... | reverse complement strand
TCAATTCCAGGTGGGCTTTGGCCTTCCTCGTTGCATCCCTGCATGCTCTGACCACATTCCTGTACTCTTCCCAAGTGGCCTGCCCCTCTTTCCACATTCCATGGACCTTTCTCTTCCACCTGAGCTCCACTAGAAGCTCCTTGTTTAACCATGCAGGTCTCCTGCCTCCTTTTCTAGATTTCTTGCTCAGGGGGATGCACCGCTCCTGAGCATGGAGGAAGTGACGTTTAAACAGTGACCAGCACTCTTGGACCCCCCTGCCTTCGAGAGCCCTGGCCCACAGGATTCCTCCCAGTAGCTCCTTGAAGAGGGCAAGAGTTAATGTTACCTTACAGGTTCACTCCATATTAGCTTCAGAATTCTTCAGGAGAAATATGGTAGACATTTGTTCAACCCAACTGTCATGCAGATGAATTTTGACAAACACTAAGTAACTACTACTACTAGCTACAACACTAAGAGTATTGTTGAGGTATTTAAATAACCCGAAGTAATCCATTGTATTGCTGAGTATGAGAACTTTCTTCTTTTGGATGGGTCTTTTTTTTTTTTTCAGTCGTTCTTTTAATCTCTAAAATAGCTGCAAAATCATGAAATAAAGTTAATTAATTAAATCCTTCCCAACTTTTTTTTTCCAGAAAGACATGGACAACAAAAAAAATATCACCAACAATATGCCAGCCTGTCCAGTCCCAGACTTAAGGGAGCACAAAACTAGGTGGGAGAAATTTGGATAAAGTTGTGGTTTAGAATCTTCCCCTCAGAAAGCATTTAGAAATCCCCACTAGTCTCCAGTTACACTGCCCAGGGAAATCTGGGGCTTTGGAAGGAATTTACTGGGACTACAAAAGAAAAAATTATCGTCATTAACCAAAAAAGCCTTAGAGAAACCAGGCTATTACTTAGCTGGAGGCACCTCACTTAGGTGATCTCCCTTGCCTCTCCCCAGTTTAGGCAGTGAAAGCTCCAAATGAAGGCATCTGTGTTAGGTATCTAAAGTAAGCAATGTGAATACGCTGTAAGTCTCCATCATTGCTATTGAAATTCAATGGAATTTGGTTGCTTAATTCATTTAATATCCTTCAAAGATCCAATTATAAGCTCTCTAATCAGTGAGACATCCATGATAATTCTCCAGGTTTTCTTAGAACGTTGTGAGGTACATTCTGGCTGTCCTTCTAAAAGGCGGACAATTCTTCATAACTTTATCTAAATTAAAGCACAACTTTGTAATTTGAGGAGCAGAAGGCTTTGCATATAGTATTCAGGCAGGCCATTCACATCCCAGCTAACAAAGCAGGAAATATCTGTTCTGTAATGTTTTCAGATGTAGCACATTTAAAGCCTTAAATACAAAACCTAAAAACAAAAAGACCAAACCAGCATAATTTTGCTATTTTGTATCAATCAAGAGGACCAGCTAGTCATTACGGCATCAGCATGGGAGGGGTAGTTGGGCAGAAGAAGGTGGCAGAAACATCACCCTGAGAGTATGGGAGTGTCTGAACTTGTTCTCATTTTTCCTTTGTTCCACACTTAACAGTTTTCCTGAAAGAAGACATTTGCAAATAGAAAAAGGCATGTTCACCTGTGAAAACCATGTTGTTTGTCAAAAGAAAAAAATCATTAGTGTGGAATTACCAAATTGCCTATATAACCACTTCCCCTCTGCGAGTTGAATGTGGTAACCCAAAAAGAACAGGTTGTTTACAGATGCTGTCCAAAGTAAAGAAAAATGTATTTTAACTTTTTCTCCTGATGATCCATTTTTTATTCTACTCAATTTCTAACTTCTGCCAACTTTATCATTTTATCTTCTACTCACAGACAACCACAGTATCTCCCTAACCATTTTGTAAGACAGTTACTCTCCTGTTACAACTATCACCACACATGTGTAGGGAACAATTCATGATTACTAGAAAGCCCCCTGCACAGACAGGTAATGGAAATGTAAATCCTGCATGATGCTTGAAAAGCTGCTGTCTCCAATTGCAAAGGTTATGGTGGTGACGCCAAGAAAGAGGTTCACAGATTAGACCTTCTGAGCCTAGAAGGATTCATTGTAGTTTCCCAGTCTGGCATCCTTCATAACAAAACTCATTTCTTTCATTGTTCAGCCAGAAGAAGGAGGTGGTCTTCTCCAAGCAAACTGCACAAATCATTGCAAAATGGCAGCAACAAACGAGAAACTTAGTACGAAAATAAATGCTGTTTCAGATGGATGCAGTATGTGTTTTTAACTTCATGCTCCCACACAGTCAAAAAAAAAAAAAAAGTAAAAACTGGTCAGTGGACTACTTAGTGAAATACTTATTCATAGTGACACACCCTTTCCCAGAGAATTTTTAAAGTGCAGTACAACACACACTTTCAATGACACTAAAATGGGCATTCACTTTCTCTGAGATGTGACAATCTTTTCACAACACAGCAACATTCCTTTAGAAGTCAGTAAATTACATATGCACAAATTTATAGCATTTGTATAGGTAATATACTACCTATAAGTGCTTTGTATAGAGTATAACTATACATAATTTATATTATCATTAGATATTGTGAATGAGTGATTTATTAATGCATTTTGCCATTGCCACGGTATGTCTATATATATACCAACTTAATACTGCCTCTATAAATATTTTGAGTGTCATTATTAATCAATTAAAGTGGCCAATCTATGTGCCACCAATATGGTATGCAGTTTTTAATATGTCAATAAGCCCATGAAATACATTTAGAGAAAAGCTTATTAATTTCCAGGGGTTTTATCTAGAAAAGGCATTCAACACTTTCCAGTTGAGCTATCTAGAAGGGAATGTTCCAGAAGATTAAATTATGAAGCGAAAAGGAACTTTTCCAATAGACTATGAATAGAAAAGTCCTTTTTGTTTCTCTGGCACACGTCTCTCATTAAAGGCAAAGGTGGTATGCAAGCACAACCACATTTCTGATTAACATTTCTGTGCCCAATTACATGTGTTTAGAAAAGGCATCTCTGGAAAGCAAAACTTCTCATAGTTTGAGGAATCAAACCTCTAATGCAATATTGAAAAAAATTTCTCATCCTTCTGAGCAAAGCTAGGAAAAACTGCAGGGAAATTAACACTCTTTTTGCTGCTTTTCACGTTTCACAGAAGGAAACTCACTATTGAATTTCAGATCAAAAGAATTGCCAGAAATAAGCTACAGACAAATAGAGGTGAAGATTCTCATGCTTTTGACCTACATCTCGAACAGACATCTCTGGAGATAAAATGTTATGCCACCTATGGTTATGAATGCAAAACCATAAATGCTTTGGTTAATCTTGGGTGTGTTAACTCAGTAAGCAGTACTGGAATTAACTGTTACTGCAACATACATCAACATATTTTCAAGACTGAAAATTATTTGACTCTCCAGCTGTAGTTTTTCTGAACATTTGTTGATTTCCAAAATAGAAAGGGAGACACTGAAACATCGTAAAAGTAAGGTTATCTATAGTCTGTTACAAATTTATCTGAAATAAAATTGTCCTAGAAATCTCACATGATGTTCAGTATAAAGAACCTCATTCAAATCATAGATAATTAATCAAATAAAAAAAGTCCCAGTTTTTTGTGGTTCACTTTATAGACATACAACATTCATGGTGTTTCACATTTGACAACCGACTATGCAAATGAAAAAAAAAGGGGGGGGGGGGCTTGCACATATAAAATTCTAGGCCATTCCGTCATCATTCTTACCATGTGTGAAATATACTGGTATTAAAACCCCAATGTCCTATTGCCAATTGTGTTTTTGAAAAGCAAGCAACTTTATGCAACACACAACAGTGATTTTCCAGCAACAGTTTGACAGTGCATGGGCCCCGTAGTTGAAATTTTTTGCTCTAATCTTTGTTTATAGTAGAAGTAAATAATCCAAACAAAGAGCATTCCACTATGCAGGGCTGATGGCTTTGCGATAAGGCAGAGCCTGGCACCAATGACAGAACCAGCAGTCTATTGAGGTGAAAACCAGCACTCTGATAAGTGAAACTGTCTTCTGATTTATAGACCTTAAGTTGGCTTTTTAACCCCTAAATCATGAAAATCTGCACTATACAAAGGCCTGGGAATACAGGCATGTAACCACATAAGAAATTTTTAAAGAAAAAATGTGATGGCTAAGATGTTACTTTTATCCCCAGGAAATCACCTTTAAGCTGAATTTTAGATATACCACATTTAAGAACTTTCACTAGTACCAATTTCTGTATTACACACAGAACTTCTAAAAGAACATTTGAAAAACAAAAACATTTAAGATCGATTCTTTTTTTATTTACACAAAAATAAATGGGCTTAAAAAATGAATATCTTGCAAAGCTCAGAGATTATGTCAAATACAACATCATACATGGCCTTTGGTGTCAGTCATATCTTCAGTATACAAGCCCTGAGAGACTCTGGTCAACAGGCAGACTGGAAAGACTTTCAGTTCTTCCATACAGTGAATTCAATAGTTAATCCAATAGTTAATATTTAATAGCAAACTGCCCTGAGAACTGTTGCAATCCTTTTCCAAAGAGCTCCTAAATGCAGAAGGCAGTTGTATATTTGCATATATGAATAACCACTTAATAAACAATGTTATTTGATTTTCAACTCTCCCCCCAGCATTCAATATATGGATAAGTAGGCTCTTGCTCACGGAGTTCAGGTGACTTTCTGACCAACAGACCTGTATAGTTAAATACTCTTTTCACAGTCCTGTTAAAGTCTCAGTCTCTGAAACTGGCCTTTGTCAGTTTTTTTGCCAGTCTAACTAACTGTCTCATTAGGTGACAGGGAGACATCTGTACTTTGCAACAGGCAAAAGGTGGCTTATACATTCATTAATCGGGATTTACGGACCATGTTTGAAAGGAAAAAAAGGCATGGAAGAATAGTAAACAAACAGTGCCATAGCATCGAACTTACAGTCCAGAAATGGAACTATGAATTTTCACGCCATCAAACTTCAGCAATTCAAAAACCCACACAATTTATGTACTTGAATTACAGCATCCTGTTCCCAAATGCAGATATGTTCATACACAGACTAAGTACACTCTCAACTAAATCCACCTTTAGGCGTACAAAAGTTTCAAGGCATCTCAGAACACTTTCCATGCTATTCAACCTGTGCAAATTAAGCATCTTTCCAGTGAGATCAGACACCAAGACCAGAAATGGTCCCAGAAAAATGTAATTTCTGCAAGAGCTATTGCACAACTTAGCATCATACCACACATATGCCTAACAGCTGCTTCTGTAATGTCTGTGGCACACTAGAAAGCGTCTTAGGCACTGAGAGAGGATTGGCATCTCCTTCCACAGGCTTCACAGGATGGTCAAGAATGTTAACAAGCTCCACTCCAGTCATCTTTGCTTCCCAGATATGACTTCACAGAAGAGGTGGTGAAAAGAGATCCTGAGATGTGCTTCCTTCTCATTTTCCACAAGCCTGCAGTAAGCTGTCAAGCCCTTTCAATGTTAAATCATGTCAGGCCAGGAATGGGAAGCTAGCATGCAGGCCTCAGAGGCACTGCATTTTTCAGTGCCGTCTATAGTTCACTAATAGGTTTAGGAGGTTTTTATTCATAGAATTTTAAATACAATCTTTCATATTTTAGAACACTATTTTAATGATCATTAATATTTAAAGTACTAAAACTCCTTACCAATATTTTGACCAACTGAGACAATTTGATCTGGAGAATGTCCAAACTTTCCATTACAAAACTTCAGCACCTGAAAATGTCACTTCTCTTTTAAAGACTATTTCTGTTAGCCATCTGAGTATCTGCATACAGAAGTTCTGAACTGAAATGTAAAACATTAACCCTACCTAAAAAATTCCTTTTTTGGGGGAGGGGACATTTCTCTCAGTTTTGTATAGCTTTGTTGAAAGCATCAGAACCAAATGCATTCTTCATATAATGATCTGTCCTCTTCAACATATGTAATTTTGACTAGATGCCGCAAATGAGATCAGCAGTCAGCAAAGCAAAGTTAGGCATGATGATTTCTCGGTCTTTCATAATCCAATATGGCCCTCAGTAAGGCCAGCTAGGCAAAACCTCTGAATTCCTTTCAGTCCATGAACATAGACTTTATAGTAAGGTTTTACTAAATGCATGGTTGGACTTCATGATCTTACAGGTCTTTTCCAACCTATGATTCTATGATTCTAAATAATTTGATTTGACATCACCATAAGACATTTCTGTCACTAGCACTAGTCACATTAAGATACATGACAGCAAACTTCAAACACTGCAACATAAGCTACTGTGTCACTAAAAAGTTACCTCCTGTGGATTTATAATTCTAACAATTAAGTACAGAACCTATCTCAAAAGCCTCTAAGACACTAAGTTCCAATCTAGGAAAAAATATACAACAGAATTTCTTGACCAAGCTGATATGCTGCTCCAAAAAAAAATTCAAAACATTGAATAGGGAAAGCTTACTTGGCTTCCACGCTCTGGTACGTCAAAACCACGAAGTTCAGTTACTATCAAACTCTCCAAAGCCCAAAAAGCTGTTAGAAAGCCAAGAACCACATGCAATTTCAGGTGTACCAGCTTAATTTTAGTGACAGAACAAGTGAACAAAAATATTTCGGCACCTGATAAATTTACTACTATTTTAAATAATGATTTTAATATCTCATTTTGCTCTCAGATACCAAACTAAAGCCATTAAGGTATGTTACAACAGTACAGACTTCCACTTGAACAGAAATATTGCTGTTTACTTCTGCACTGAGAATGTAACCCCTTTCTGCCTTTCTTTAAGTAAAAAATCAATGAAGACCTGAAAGGAACCATAACCTAACAATTTCTTCTAGTTATTGTAATAAAATAGTTCAGTAACAATGACGAAAAAAAGAGTTAAAAAGAAGTCTATACAGAGAAAATTGAAAAAACATCAGTAGTCACCTATGAAGTAAGTAAAAGGACTGTTTGTGCCCAGTACTCAGGAAGAAATTGTTCAGGAACAGCTCATCCATGTGAAAGTCTGAGACACACAAGGCTGCCAAGGTCAGTGAGACCTCTGGTGATCAACTCAGTAAGTACCAGCCACACAATCTAGGCTGTCTTGGAGCAAAACTAAGGTGTAGACACTACAAGTCCTATTATTTATACACAGCAAGGAACTCCCAACTTGTTTCATTATAATACCTCTACCACACTGCTTTCTTCTCTCTCCCCTAAACTCTCCAACAACTCCCACACTAAATTGTTCTCAGAGACTTATCATGACACTGTGAAATAACAGCTACGGCCTGGGAAGCGATCACTTCAAAGATCTTGAAAACTTCCTCTTACCAACCTCTGTTTCATTTCGCCTGCATTGAGCCTGTTTGCGCTGAGCTTCTTGCCTGTGCCAAGTGTCAGTTTAAGACTGATTAGTAGTAGTAGTAATCAAAGCAGTAGTAAAAGGTTCAGTATCAATAGTTAACTTATTTCTGACTGTTATCCGAAGATCTTACACGAACTTTGCCACGATGTTCCTTGTGGCACCTGTGGAAACCAGCTTAAGTATCATCATGCCAGGACATTAGCCTGTTTGCGTGTGCTTTGCAGCAACATGTTAGAGCTCCAGAGTTACATTCCCTAAAGCTTCAATCTGAATTGAAGGTATACCAGCCTGATGTGGCTGGGATTGAAGAGGCAGTTCTCTGCAAATGCTCCTTCTAATAGTCAGGAGGAGGAACTGATGGCTGCATGTGAGAAAAGAGATTCCTGGCAAATATAGAGACCAGAAGTCAGACTGACATCTTTGTCAGGGAGAAAATAAGAATGGAAAGAGGACCTAGTGGTGGGGATGATGAATTCAGTTGGAGATTCAGTGTGTGGTTTGCATGATGAACAAGGAGAAGATGCCAGACACAGGCCAAGGAAAAGCTCAAAAGGAAGAAAACTGATTTGTGGCTCTGAAGATTCCTGCCATATGAATGGATCATGAGGATACCAATTTCCTGTGACTTTCTTTAAAAATGGCAGTATCTCTATTAAGGGGATGTTAATCCTGCACAACCAAGACCTCAGTCATGGCATTTCCCCCCCTGTAAGGCTCTTGGTGGAACTTCAGGTTGTTCCTGCTGAGGCTGCTCCTTTCTGTGTGATTCAGGTAGAAAGTTCTTTATGACGGAGCACTTTCTGGGATCAAGATGAAGTATTCAGAGTGGCAATCCTCTCTCCTAATATTTACCACATAAACAACCTGGTGGGCTAGACTCCTGCTAAGTCAGTACAGAAAATGTGCCATTTCTAAATGATGACCCAAATGATAATTTTATACATCTGCTGCAGGATAAGAGAACTTTCATCATAGAAGGACCCACTTCTTTCCCCTGAAAGGAGAAGAAGTCTACATGATCAACCCACGTAGAAGGACTATCACTTACATCTCCAGGCAAGCTGAACCACGCTCTTTAGAATGGGATGGGAATACTGCAAAATGTTCGCAACTGACATCAAACAACCTCTGAACAGACCAAATCTTACACTATGTTCTGTTTCCTGAAGATCTGGCAAAAGCAACATCAAACAAAGTAGCCAAAATATTTCTCTGTTATAACATCTCTTGTAAGATTCTTTTCAGTAGCTTACAAAGTGGAAACAAAAACACCTATTTACTTCGTAGGGAGGTAGGGAAAAAAGTATCATCAGTGTTTTGGAACCCCTCTGCTACCTATTTCAACAAGCAGCACAGAAAAGACCAAAAGTAAACCAGTACTTCTATTGCTGGAGTAGGGTTTATATCACGAAGCAAAAGAATTCCTGGAACCATCCATCAGAAGAACAAAATAAATACTAAATAGCCACTATTGGCAAGAAAACAAAACAAAACAAAAAAACAAATCCCGAACAGACCCCCCACCCCACCAGTATGTGCTTGTGGAATCAAGAGAGACATCATGTATATATATATGCCCAGGGGCAGGGAACTGCAGTTAACACGCAATCTCAGGTACAGAACTTCCCAGCTACTGAGAGTTTTATCCTGCAGTTTGAATATACTTTAGTTGTGCTTTGTGTGATACTTACATACTACACAGTCTGTATGTGTATACATTTTATACTACTTTCAAGGATGGGTTGCAGGTTTTAACCGAAGTATGAAGAAGAACAAAAAATTTCAAGAAATAGTCATTAGCAGCCCAAACTAATTTTGTTGCCGAGAAACTTCAAAATATTGCCTGTGGTTCCTTCTCTGGTGTTATTTACGGCACCTCCAATCAGCCTGTATACTACTGAATGAAAAGAACTCACTTAGTGTATGAAATGTTAACACAAGAGGATACTTGTATGGCATGTTTGTGATATTCACGCTAGTATTAAACATGCTCTTTTTCAGAAGTCAACATATGTAGTTTTCCAAATTCTTTGCGTGTTCCCTTTGTCTTCTTGTAAATTCAATTCCTTCTAGAGTAAGGTAATTACAACACTCAAAGTCTAGGGATTTAATCAGATTTCTAAACATGGAAGTTCCTCATCAAGCCTTGAAAAACACAGTTTTGTCAACAAAAATACATCCCTTTCGCCTGCCACCAAAATTCGCTTATCCTCAATACTTGACTGGATTTCCTTTCGATTTTCTTTTTCCTCCTAAGAAAAACTCCTCATCTTCTAGTTTGTTGAATATGGTCACCTTAAATGAAATTATTATGAAATACATTTATATGAAATTACTTTCAGGTGGAGAATGGACCTGAATGATTCTTTCAGACTCCTGCTTTCTTAGGACAGTCATATTTTCATAGATGTTCCTACTCTAACAAGTCCAGCCACAAGGATAAGTGGGGTTAAATAGTATTTTTTAGATGGAACACTCTTACTAGAAATTGAATAAGAAGTCACAAATTTTAAGTCATCACTGCAGAGTCATAATTAGTTGAAACTTCCATCTAGTCTCTCTCTATTCTACCTTTTATCTTTTTAAATTATCTGGTGATACTCACCACATCGGTGCTAGGTTATCTGATGAGTTTAGTATTTTCTTTGCCAAAAAACCCTTAAGAGCTTATACCTCCTCTTTACTTTCTTAGCCCAAGCAGTCATCCAATACGTCTTTTCTCTTCCAACCTCCCTCTCTCATTTCCAAAGCCAAGAACTTCAATGAAACTATGGAAGAACCACCTCAGAATGTCCAACAGCATGGTGGTAAGAGTACTGCAGGTTCAGGTCTGTGGTTCTGCTAAGGCAGAACAAGATCTTTAATTCCGAAGGGGGAAAGGAGTTTTGGATACCAGGCATTTTCATGGATATTTAGCTCCTTTTCAAGGTTTGATGAGGATGTTTTGGCCCCAATCCTAGTGAAAAAAAGGATTATTTTCCCTAATATTTTCCCTCAGATTTGACAAACTGGTGTGTCCTAACGAAAACTTCTTCTGTTGAACAACTCCTAAATTTAGTTTTTCACTCCTGCATATATCATAAACAGTGTGAAAAAAAAGGATCTTTGCAGGCTCTTTTGAGAAGGGGCTTTGGGCTACTGGTGCATCAGGGAGGTGCAAAACACATAATAAAATAATGCCAGTTGTAAAACCAACTGACATACTAGCAACAATCTAGAAGTTGTTACCCTTTTCCATTTCCCTCCTTTGCCCTCCTTTCCTCCTTGTACTGAATAATCACACTGGGACAGGCAGCTGACATTCTAGGGTTGAACTGTAAAATTAGTTAATCAATAAAACCATTTCACTTCTTCAGGTTTGATACGCGGATCACTCAACAGCTCAGCTCCTTAGCAAATGTAGCTCCAAGCACCCCAACCAATGCTCCCCATCAGTGAAAACAGCTGCCAGCACTCCCAGGTTGCTGTTTCTAGATTGCCAGAGAAGTGAATTACAGAAGATAAGAGATACAGTATCAAGTAAAAGAGCTGTACCCTATTCACTTATGCTCTTCTGTTTCAGGGAGGAAGGCAGACCAATAAGAACAAATCTCTTTTCTCCAATGTCCTTCTTCCCAGGGTAGTTTTATGAAAAAAAATAAGGTGGTGATAAAGCACAAAAAATGGATTATGCAGGTTGATGGTTACAGGGAACAAGGGAAAAAATAAAGAAAAGCTTGACCAGAGGCTGAAAGAGCTGAGTTAGTGTCAAGGCAAGAGATAATCAAAGAGAGCAAGAAAAGAAAAAAGGCAGACAAGTATCCTGATAAGTGGTGGTGGGAAATCAGCTGGGAGATGGTGCCATGGCCCTTAGTAGTGATGAATGAATCCCAGAATTTTCAGTTTTGTATGCGGGGCTGCAGATCTTGCGGAGAACTGGTTGACTCATTAGGTCCAGACTTGGCTAGATTATGGAAGTCACCTGAAGGTATTTTCTAAATGGAGTTTGAAAATTTAGAACCCTGAAAACCACCTCAATTTTATAATCAAGAGAAACAGTATTAATGAAACTTTGTTTTCCCAAGTCGACTTTACAGTGTTCCTTTCCGAAAACAAAATTGAAAAGCTTCATTTCCAGACACGGCAGGAAACTTTTTTCCAAATCGAAGCATCCAGCTTTTCTGAGGCTCGCTTACCACCATTTAGAGAGACTGAAACAGAAAGACATGCTAAAAGCCTATCTTCCTCACCATGTGGTCAAATCAGCTTGATTCTCATCTTGCACTGATTTTACATCAATGGAACTCGACTGATTTCAGGAACTCTTCTCTCTCACTACTATTGTTTATTCTGACTCAAAATAAAACCAAGAAATCCTTACACTGAGATGCCTGACTTGAGTAGTATTTACTACTATATGCCACAAAGTAATTCAGTTCCTCTGTACTGATTTGGATCTCCATTGCTTCAGCTCAAGCTCAGGAATGTCAGAAGACAATGAAACGTAAAATCTGCATACGGTTGGAAACAAGATCTTCACTCACCAGAATTTTTGAAAGCCTTTTTTAAGTGGACTTCCTAAGATCTGCTAGAATGGCACTGGAAAAGATCCAGCAATTTCAGCACAGGGTATTCTCTCGATTTTCTTTAACGGTGATGTTTGACTAATTTACATTCTTCTTTTGGGTTTTGCTCTAACTGGCACCTTTATTACGTGACCTTTAGTCTGGATGGCCTCTAAGGTACCATATACAATAGATGCTTCCACACCATTACCTCAAATACAAGTCAGCTGACTTCTGTGCTAACTGCTGCATTTGAAACTTCCTCCCCTCTACCAAGTCCCAATTAAAAGCAAAAGATCTGTAATTCTGTAGGTACTCTGGATCTAATCTGGGTTTCTAACGTTTATTCTGAGGAAGGTGGTTGCAGCCTGTTTTCTACTCAGGAAAACGATTATCACTGACACAGTTTAAAAAATCTCCAAAAGCGGGCAGCAAGAAAGGCAGGAAAAACAAGAATGCATGAAATGGAGTGCTGCTATCAGAAGCACTAGCTATTTGCAGAATTCTTATGTCAACAGGACCAGTAAACAAGCGTTAATATTTCTAGTGGAAGGAGCATCCGTGGGGAATTCAATGTAGTTAGCTGCACAGAGCAAAGAATCAGATCGGAGAGGGAATTGTGTCAGTTCCAGCGAGTCGGCAGTATGTGGCTGTCAGTAGTGTGAAATGGAGCTGCTTCAAAGCTGAGGAGGCTGTGACCTGAATGCTGCACATCCATGCACTCAGTGTGAGAGGATCAATGACAGCGTTTGCTGGGCTCTAGTCATCCCCTCTGCTAATGAAAGCAGTCCTGAAAGGCATAATGCAGGGCCTCTAGGCAGCCTAAAGCCTAGCATTAGCAGAGTTTGTTATAAGCTTGGCTGGTGAGTGCACTGAGTACCAAAGACCCCCTCCTCTATTGCTCAACCCCACCAACTCCCCCCCGGCTGTCTGTTTAGTGTCACTCAGCTGGGATGGATCCCGTTAAAGATCTGACGCTTAGCAAGGACTCAGAGGTGTCTGGAACGCCTGCCTCTAATCATAAACACCACAGCTGGCAATGATGTGGTCGAGAAAAAAAATCACCTTGATCCAGCAGCACACATTCCCTTTGATGTTTCTGCAGTGAGTTCACTGCCCAGAGAAAAAGGTACTGCTTTAAAAAAAAGTCAGGCTTGACATTCTCAAATCATAACCATATGACTCTCTATTCCAAGCTGAAAAAAACCCCACAACCCAATCCCAGGAAAACACAACATTTTGTTCTGAGAAACTCAGGGAAGAAGCATCTGACAATGATAACATGAAACAGGTTTGGAAGATAATGGTAGTTTGAGAAGAAAACACTTCCAAAAAATTCAGACTGCCACTACCAAAAATGGAAGAAGCCTTCTGCCAAAGATTGCAAACTGTGGTGACCTCAAGCAAGAGACTGTAGCTGATTCAAGGGAAAAATGAAAACTTTTCAAAGACAACATTGCCTGTGCTCTGCCACTGTTTATAAGTGCCTTATGCCCTCTTGCCTTTCGGGGTGGCCTAGTAATCACAAGAGCTCTTCTGTATTTTCCAGTCCTCTGCCACAAAATTCTGTTAAATATTCAACTCTATGAGCATGATTTTTGGGTTTTTTTAACCCAGTGAGGTTACAATGGGAATTGTGAATCCAGTGCAAAGAGAGTATTATTTATTATGTTCTTTTTTTGCATCTGCGTCTATGCTGCATATATCATCATCAAATATCCAAATGTCCTATTTACTTTCATACTGCTTGTATCAAAGAAAAACAACACTGTTTTTCTTGCATTGATTTCTTTCTAGACATGGAGTGCTACATACACCATTTGCTAAAAATCTGAGAAGACTGTTTTGTTCTCTGACACATCCATGCTATTGCTTCCTTATGCAATGCCATCATATACTAACACAGATAATGAGCCTGATTCGAACAATCTTACCACGATCTGTAGTCTAATTTTGTTTTCATTATTCACATCAAGAGAGCATTACCCTGCTTCGGCAGGAGGGTTGGACTAGATGACCCACAGAGGTCCCTTCCAACCCCTACAATTCTGTGATTCTGTGATTACAATTAATAATGAAGTTCTTTCCAAGGCTACATAAAGAAAACAGCATACTAGACTGATGCAGAGACTTACTTGATAGGCATAGAAAGAAAAAATCTGGAACTGACTTTGAAAACCATCTCTAAAAACGTATGTTCACAATTTGCCTCTGTTTGCATATTTAAATACCTAGCATTTATATGTGTAAAATTAACAGCTGGCACAGAAGCAACTGCAAATAGTCATTTTGGGGTATTCAAGCATATTTTTTGCCTTTCTGGATGTTCTTATAAAACGTCCTTTTTCATGATTTCACGTTACCTAGAGGTTTATTTTCTTCCCCAGATAAAACGACCCGGTTGCATCCCTGAGAATCAGAAACTATACTAGCAGCCATTCCCTAACCAGACAGCTAAAGATGACTGCACAGCTTCATTACCTTTCGTATTAAAAAGCACTATTTGCTACTATGGCTCAAGCTGATCAGACCCATCCTGACACAACTAAAGCAGAGAAGTGACATACCATATACAAAACACAGAGCTCAAGAGTGAGTGTAAACTGAACTGCCATGTCATGGCTGGAAAATCTGGGAGCTGTATTCCAAACCTATGTGAGGTTTCACAGGCTGTTTGTGCTGACAGCCTTCCCTGCAATTCCCCCAAATGTTGCAGATTCAGATAAGATTCAGATTTATTAAGTTTATGTACTGGTCTAGAGTGGTGCACATGTGTGTGTGTGTATATGTGAAGGAGAGAGAGGCTAGCTCAGCTGGGTTGTGAAACATCAGCAATTTACATACCCCTATATGGCAATTTTTCTCTTATACTGTATGTAAGCAAAATACAATTAAATAATTGCCATGATCTGCAGCCCTAGTGACACTTAAAATGATGTAAGGAAGTGACACAATCCTCTTTGTTTCCATTTGTATGAATCTCTTATTTTGAACCAGCAAAAATTAAAATCAGTACCAGAAAACTGTTATTAACTTACTGTTACAAACACAGGTTAATTGACTTTACTCTGAGCAAAACAATTATTTAAATTTTTTTTTTAAAAAAAGTATCTCTTCGAACCTTGTGGAGAATTATGGATTTTACTCCAATGGCACATACAAAGCTCATCTGTTTACCTCTGTGTACGCAAGAGTTCAGGAGGTGGGAGTAAAGATATGCATCTTTTTCTTCAAGTGAAAATCAGAGCCATCCACCTAGTCTGCTCCCCTGTTGCAGTTTCTTTACGAATAATTCTAAACTTACTGGCAAAGTCTATGACCGATGATAGTTCCTCCTTTTTCCCTAGTATACTGCTCTGAAACATCACAGGATGAAACTGATGAGAAATCAGTCTAATCATGAATATGGTTTTACCCCAAGGAATTTTTTTGCCTCCCATATTTTAATGTGACAAAAACATTGTGGAAACATCACTTATCAGAAGCATCCCCCCAGTGAGAATCATAAGAGAATTCTGTAACAGATTTCCTCTAGCTTCATTTTACAGATCAGATTTAAAAGTGTTTTATTGGTTACATGTTTGCTCACTATGACTAGAGAAGAGAACAACAACAAAAAAAAAAGTCAAATGCTTGCCTGGTCACAAATGGACGTACTTCGAGGTAGTCTGAAAAATGAGTCAATTATGGTCTCAGTTTGATCAAGTAAAGACTGCTGCCAGGTAAGAAAATAAAAAGAAAAAAAGATCTAGAAGGTGCTAGTTCTGCTCACACTGGAATGAAATACAACTGAGCTGATGAGACGCAAGATACCGTACAACTGCACCTAAAACACATGTGGCCTCCACCTGTTGCACTGGGCTGCTCTGAAGTTCAGTTCATCTTACTAGAACCTAACGCTTACACATTGCTTTACTGGTGTGTTATTACATAAGGCACGCTGTCTTATGAAAGGAAGCCGTTCTAACTCATATTCACCAAAACTGTACATCCTGGTGACTTGTGACCTGACTTGATCTGCTGAATGTATTTCACGTAATTGGCAGAGCCAGTATGTGAAACACTGGACCTGTGCAAAACTCCAGGACGACTTAGCAGTTCCATCAGGAAGCGAAAGCTTTATAGCACCTACCAGGCTGTAGTTCGAGGATGCATTCAGCCCTCCATTCCTAAATCAGCTCAAGACAGCTTGGTCACAACAAGATGACAGAGGTAGCAACACCTCACACCAACTCTCTAGTGTCCCCTCCAGATGAATCGGGAGAGAAACGGACAAGCTACAAAAGCACTCTGGGATGAAGGGAGGCTGGCTGGCTGGAGAGTTTAGGATGAGACATGCAAGTCAAACAGAAGTCTTCAGGGATCCAAAAACCCATACTTCCTGCACCACTCCCATGTTAAAGAGCACAACAAATTCAGTCAAAGTGCTCAGGTTCTTTTTATTTTATATAATGCAAGTCTAAGCTTGATTTAAAATGAATTGCACAAGTGACTATAAACCATTTAACTTGGGCACAACCATAAACTCCTGATGCTGAAGTTCTATTTGTGCAGCTCCTCACTCACAAGAAGTTGTCTGTTTACTAATCACACTGCTGTTCACGTGGAGGAGGAATAGTTGCAGAGCTGGATCAGAAACCACATTACTGTGGCACTCCCTCCACAACTTCTTTTTCTTTTTTTCTCCTCCTTTCGAAATTAACTGCCTCCAATCGCTTTGTGTCTTTGCTGATTTTGGCAACCTCATTGGGAATTTACTTTTTGTGCATAGGTAGTCTTGATATCACTTTCCAAAACTTCCCTGCCCCCGTTCATTCTATGGCTTCTGCAGTGTATGATCTCTGCTTGCAGAATGGCCTCACTGAGTGGGTACTGGAGCAGTTTATGGTTTATGAAGTTTTCTCAAGGTTTTGCCTTTTGTTCTTTTTTTCCAAGAGGTGACTGAAAGCAGAAAGAAAAAGCCCATTTTGCCTTTTTTTTTTTTCCCTTTAATACTCTTATTCTGAAACCATGTATGACAATACCTCTTGGAAAATTGCTTCTGTCCAATAATATGCTCAAAGTACTACTTTGCCAGAGGCATTCACTCATTATATAAATCAAACAAGCATACAAAAACAGACAAAAAGTGACTAGTAATGCCCGGTGAACTTCTCTGCTCAGCTAAGATGATTTGGGTGCATTGCATACAGATGTCAGGTATTTTTATAAAGAGCTCCATTGTGCAGGGCCCCACTACTCCTCCATCGCTCCCAGCACTCCCTTAAAAGGGGGGCGGTGGGGAGACAACCATTCCAGCTGGGCTTGGAACCTCGTCTGAGTCAGGAAAACCACAGCTCATAAGCAAAGAGGAAGCATAATGTTCTACAAGGACAAAACATTAGCAAAAATGTCACTCAGCCCTAGTTCCACATGTTGGCTGCCACGGCCTCTTCCTCCTAGCATGCCCGATTGATATAAATTCCATCTGCTCAGCAGCCAAGTGACAGAGAAGAAATACCGGCATCTGGTCTCTATTGCTGTCGGGTTTTTGTTCCATGTTAGACCTTAGCTAGAAACATATGAAGAGATGAAGGTGCTGGCAAGCGACTAAAAGGCTGCACTGGCACAAATGAGACTTTCTGATGCTTTTCACACTTCACTCTGGATTTTTACAGGGAAAAAGGCGGAGGAGACTTGATAAACTGAGTCTGGAGAGCCAACAGGCCTGGAGGTCATTTGGTGCTTCTAACTTTTTTTGAGTGTTTAAAACTGTAAAGCAAAACAATTTTTTTTAACACGACAGAAGGTAACGAAGTCACACAAGAATGTTGCTCTTCAGCTAGCTTTTTTTTCTCCCTCTCTTAAACATCCACTGGTTTGGACCTGATCCACAGGCACTTTATATTCTCCTGAGAAGCAGCTGGAAAGTGCCAAACCACTAACTTTTTTTTTAACCCCACTGTGTCCAGCAGAAAGCAAGTTCTTTAAATCAAAGAGAGAGCAACAAAGCAAACCAGCAACATGCATTACTGCCTCAGAAGTGCTGCCGGAGTGCTTTTTGAGAGCGACTGCTGAAGAGGTAGGGGAGAATGTGAGTCAATGTGAGTGCGTGTGTGTGTGTGTGCCTTCAAAGACTTTTTTGAGGAACGACTATTCACACCAACAGAAGTGCAAGAAAAAATAAAGGTGTGACAGAAAAAGAAAGCAAACAAGAAAATAGATTAGTAATAAATATGGGGACAGACAATTTTCCCCCTGTCAAAAACAAATGGAGCCAAAACCTTAGGAAAGCATTCTGTACCTAAAGAGATCTGCAAAACACACAGGATAGCTAGTCTACAGTAAGGTAAAATCTTTCTGAAATTTAAAGTGGAATTTAAATATTACTAATCAATATAGAATTTGCCTTTATTAAAATTAAAAATAGAGTAGTCTTCCATTAATTTACAATCCCTCCAGCCCTTGTTGGTCTCTTACAATCCCCTCTGCAATACAATGTCCTTCTGTTCAAGTGACAGGACCACAAACTGACAGAGAGAAATGAAGCAAGTGAACAGCTATCAGAACGACATTACAACACCACCGAGAGAGCGGGTGAGAGCGCATGTAACAGAAGAGTTCTCAAGAACATATAAATATATAATAGAGCCCTGGAACACTTAATAATTAATTGTGAGGAAGAAGCTTTTATTTCAACAAAAAGAAGAGCTTCCAACCAGCAACCCCATGAGACTGGAACAGTCCAGTATACTGTTGCCCAAAAGGAAGATCCATGCCAGCTCCTCCACAAGGTGAAGCTCCCCTTTCATAAAGGGCCAGCATCACCTCAACACACTGTCTGCATTGCATCCTCAAATAAAGTCTGAAGTGTTACCTACCTCCCATGCTGGTTCCCTGCATGCAATGGAATTGCTCCCAGTGACTTCAGAAGGGTTTGCACCTAGCCCAGTAAGGTCAGCAATCTAGCTGGTTATTTGGGTAATGAGTATTACAAGATCCCAGAATTAGGGGTCAAATATTCCACCGCTGGCGCACCTCACTGAAGTGTTACTTTGAGCAAGTCACTTCTGCTAACTTTGTGTTCCTCACTGGAGATTACTACTCAACTTGTAGCCCAGGCAAAAAGCCTAACGTACACACGGTATAACATTCTCGTGAGGAATCAGTAGTGCTCATCCACTAATGATGTGCCTCCATACAACCAGTGGTTTAGAATTTTACGAAGAGTTTGGAGGGACTATTTCACCTCTGGGTCTTTTTGCATGGGATGTCTGCCTCTTGGAGTTGCCATTTACTCACGACCCAAACAAGTTCAGCACAGGCACTTTCTCCCAGCAGTGCCTTCCTCAGGGCACTCCTGCAGTGCCATTCCTGCGGTGCCACTCCTGTAGTGTCATTCCTGCAGAAAAGTTCTGATTTTCACCGATTTGTTAGAAGTACACCCAGAAAACCTTTACATTAGGAATCAATCTGAGTGTTCAAACAGAAGAGTACTACCTCTACCAATGTAAATACAGTTGTTAAATGGTGCAAATTACTTCACCCCAGTTTCTACTCAGGAAATCGCTAAGGTAGAAACTGTCTTAATCCAACAGCTCCAAAACTAAAATAGCAGCTACCTACTTATCTCTTCACTTTAGAGCACCTCTCTGAAGCACCATCTTTGTTCACGAGATCTGTCTCTTTATTGCCTTGATCCTGAATGATTGCCTGCCCACAGACTGCACCACGCTTACAGTAAGTTTCCACTAAGCAAGAGGATCAGGTAATAACAAATACCACAGCCAGCGCTTAGGAAAGGAAGCATATCACTCTCAAAGAGAAGGGACAACTATTCTGTTATGCAGAGTAATGGAGTAAAAAATTAATCTTTTATAGCAAGGTGGCAACCAAAGTCAGTTCAGTCTTCCCTCCCCTTCCCATGCCCAAACAGGTAATCAATACAGAGTCTCAGTTGTCTTTTTGTTCTGATTTCTGGAGCACATACATCAGTGAGGCTACTACCAGAGTAAAAATAAACAGTAAGACAAATTTTTAGTATTAAATAGATGTATGCACATAATTCATACATACAGTAGTCAGAACGAACTCCAGGGTTATACTTTCAGTGAAATTAGCGTGGCAGGGTGAGAGCTGACTTAAAAGAATTTGTAACGTATCTCACTGTCTGTAGCAGACAACACTACACTTCCCAAAGGCAAGGCTCAGCGTGCAGTCAGCGATCAGAGAGGACAATCGAGGCGCCTAACAGTGGAACCCACCAGCGCAATTTCCCGCAAGTCCGGCACATGAAACAGCACAGCTGCTGGGATGAGTGAATAGCTGAAGGAGCTGGTGCGAGCTTCAATAGCAGGCCAGAGCAGGGCTCCACTGTGAATGACAAGTGATGGGCCAAATCACTGGGGAGCTACCGATGAGTTATTAATGGTGACAGGTACACTACCTGGGAGACAGGTTGAGAGGGGAAAAAGATTATTTATAAGCGAATAGTTAACAGCTGTACCCACTGCTAAGCATTACATGGATGCCACAAACTGTAGAATTCAAATCTTGGGTTATTCAAGCACGAACAACTGCCTGTCACCAAACTGCAATGCATCGGTACAAATTAAGCTGGGAGAGATGAGACGAGGCTGGAACGATGCCTTGCTCAAGAAGGCAATGTCATCCCAGAGTGCAGATAAGAGCTAGAGAAGAGCCGAGATAACCATGAGGTGAATTACGGTTCTTAATAATAATGATGAATTTGCAAGAACAGCTTTTTAATTTTTCCTGAGGGCTTTTGCAAGAGAACAGATGCTGAATGTGTCCTGTACTGACAAGAATAAGTGGGGGGAAAAAATATAATAAGAAAAGGAAATGTTTTTGAAGAAGTTTTCTTTTGATATGAGAAATAATATATTTCTATTGTGGAGATAATTTCTTCTATCTCCAGTCCCCTCCCAAGTTTGAAAGCCACATTATTAAGCTTATAATATAATGTTCTTACAATACCTACAATAATATAGTTACCCAGTTTTTCCCAGAGGAATGAAGCATTGTACTACTGAGTATATTAAAAGTGGCCCAGACAAAAATCTTTCAAAACTGTTTCTCTTGTACAACCCTGCACTAAGAGAAGCAGGGAAACAAAAACAAACCCCACATCAGGATTTTGGAAATGTTTCAATAATGCGAACATCATCCTGAAAGAAACTGTTTCTAAGCCCTTTCCCATCCCATTGCAAAGACACATCTCTGCAGTTACTGCTTACACAGAAGACAAAAGCTAAGAAAGAATTTCATGGCTTTTTTTGTGGTCTTTTAAAGCAGTAGAGCAGTTAAATACCAGCAAGACCAGCCAGGTGCCAAGACAATAAGCAGGTGCTCCTCTGACTTCTAGGCTTCCATAAAGCACAAGCTGGGAATCCCTGCACCAGATGTCTGACCAGAAAGAGACATTCTTGACCTCCAACAAAACGTGTCAAACACCTAACCTTAAAAAAAAAACAAACCAGAAAGGATGGGGAGAAAAGGTAACAAACTAAATGCTTAAGCTCCAAATTCAGTTTTTCTCAAAATACAGTCCCAAACAGATTGCAAAATAGTAGGGAAAAAAGAGGGCTAGTCAGCAACAGCTGGGTTCCTCCAAGGTGGAGGAAGAAACTGTTTATATCTATGGTTACTGCCACTTCTCATTTCTTTGCCATAGGGGCACTGTGCTCTCACATGCACTGGAGGAGATATTTGAGCCAGAAAAGGTTCACATTTCAAAAAGATTCTGAAGCTTTAAAATATAAGGACATAAACTGACTCAGCACCATAACTGTTCACAGGATTTGGTCCAAATCTTTCAGTTCAGGCATTCCAAAGTGAACATCACTAAAAAGCAAATAGCTGTGTGTGTGTTTGTGTGTGTTGGGGGTGGATATAGTATCAGCCAAGCTTATTCATGACTTACTTTCTGCTCTTCATAAGATTTAACTATTTTTCCTCATCTGTTTCATTACGGTTCTCACGGACAACAGGTATGATTCCTCAGTGTCTGAACTTTTCACACTGTGAATCAATATTTAAATATATAGCCAAACCTGATTGAGACTGTTACATTTTATCTTAACAATTGGCCACTAAAGAATTTTATTAAATACTATGCATTGTGGAAACTGCTTTTCACACAACTGAACTTTTGGGCACAAAACAATCAAGCAGTCACAACATCATTTTTAAAGGTACAGCGACAGATTCAGGAACTGAATATAGGTGGGATTTGGCATTAGTGGCCTTCTGAAAATTCTGTATCTGCACTGATATCCCCTGAAATTATTGACTAAATCCTGGTTTCCTGTCCCTTCTACTCTTATTTTTGGTTAAACACATGTATACTAGAGGACCTAGGCTAAAGGCAGAGGAAACATAAGTCAAATTTCACAAAGAGTGAAATTTGAAAAGTTAATTCACTGTGCTTAACTGTCAAAAAGCATAGAATTTAGAGTGAATAAGGTGAGCTTAGTTTTGATATCTCAATTTCAACTAAACAGCGCCTTTACTGCACAAGTGGTTCCACTGCTTGTAAAGAAAGGCACTACTAAAATAAATATCAGAGTCTGCCTCTAAATGACAATTTTCTTTCTTGTATTCATAGATGGAAACTGAAATGTCAATTTCTGTACTGTTTCTTCAGGGATAGGTCTATGAACTTGGAAGCACGGATTTTGATAGTCAAGTTTGCATGGAGATATCAATGCCTGCTGCTATCGTGCTCAAAAAGTAAGAGTGTAACTTACTTCTAAAAAATTGTATATGTAAAAAGAAAAACTTCAAATATCTATCTGTCAGCTACCTTTCAGCAAAAACCAACAAACAAACAAAGCTACAAAAATTATTGTAAAACATATGGTGAAAACCATGAGTGTGTTTATTTTGGATCAGTCAACATTATTTACCATGTAACCAGGTCAGGATTAATATTCCAAGGACTATACACAACATACATCCAACATTGTATTCTTTACAACTCCACACACCAAGGGAGTCCATCCACTAAAGCAGAAGTTCTCCAAACAAAATGCAGTCCTATTCATTTTTTATGGAGTCATTATAAATTCTTGAGTGACACAAAGGACAAGCTGCCAATAGCAATAAAAGGCCAGGATACTAGGAAGGAAGGCTGGTTTCCAAACATTGCCAAAGTTTGTTGGAAATGTAACATTTAAGAACTCTTCCCTTTGCTGTATTTGATCCTGAGCCATACTGTGTTCTTCACATTACCTCAAGCCGGTCAAGTATTAACAAGTGTTTCAATCACTTTTGCAAACCTCCTCCTCTTTTTCACAGAGGGTACTTGGTAAATATGTTCATATGTTTCAAAGGGAANAGAAACTCATCCTTTAATTTGTTCCTACCATGTAATCAGCTCAGCATGCTGGGCAAAGTCATGGCTCCCTGTGCAGCCAGAGTCAAAGAGCTGTGCGCCAGGGTGGTCTGCAGACACCTAGCTAGAAGGCAAAGGAATTGGGGATGCAGCAGCTACCCATACCTGACCCACAGACGTTGGGGCAGAGATGGCCGAGTGGGCAAGGACCTTGCACTCACTGATTATTTCTTCCACCTACCCCACAAAACTCCCGCTTGGGGCAGGAAAGAAAAACAGCAGCAACCTGGACCAAAGCAGCTAAGACCCTCCTTTAGTGAGGCCCTCGTCTTCATGGACATGATGAAACTGACTTGGAGATCTCATTATGAGAACCTGCTTCATTAGTGAGTCTCCATGTGCAAAACACGCCACGAAACCCATGGCTCATGGCCTGGTTTTGAGAGATGCAATACATGTCAGTGCAGAGAGAGATGGAGTCTACCCCAGTGAAAACAATTAACAATAAAGAGAGAATCCTTACAAACCTACAATTTTTAACTGAAATGTACTTTCTCATACAGTGCTCACAACCTACTATTCATTTCTTTTCAACTGAAGGGCAATGCTTACAGGAAAGGAACTGTTGTGTGGCCTCAGCTGACCAAGCCGACATACATACATCTACTGAGGCCCAAATTCATAAAAATATACAAGCATATACTTAACATTAAACATGTGAGTAGATCTCTGTTGAAGTCAAAGGCATGAAATGTTTAAAGTTGGGAAGGTGCTTATGCACCTTGCTGAATCAGGACCCACGTTCTGACAGCAACTGAGCAATTTTCTGGGTTACAAATTCAGTTTGGCTCCCTATGGCTTTATGTCTCTACTGTCCAATAAGCTGAGAACTCTTTTGGTCTGTGTTTCTACAATGTCTTTTACCCCTGCCTCTCTAGTATAGTTTCTTCAGTGCCTCCCAAAGGGTGAGTGCTGCTTTTTCTTCAGTGTAGGAACTACCAGTGTCTCCTTCTATTACCCGGCCACATACAGAAAGCATATTGAGACTTCATGTATTTGCAGCATCTTCCCTCCCGTCTCTTGAACTAAGCTGAAACTAGTTATACAAAGCATTGCCATACAAGCCCTGTTCCCTCGAATACTTAGATTAAAAAAACAAGGACTTTCGCACAGTGCAGTAGCTGCTGAAATTCCAGTGCAATTACCTTGTATGAACTGAGGGTAAACACTCTGCTGAAGCAAAAGTGAGTACCTTAGAGAGGGACTTACAGACTACTACAACATAAAGCAGACTGGCAACAAGGGAAAGCCTTACAGACACACATCTAATGACTGGTGTGATTACTCTAGCAAATTCATACTATGTTACTGCTATCATACTATTATGCAGGCATGGGAGTATATGTATACTTTAATTTCAAATTTTCAGTTTGAAGCATTTCTGAAGCACCTCACACAGGTTTGGCATTTAAATTCTCACAAGTGCTTCAAAGCCCATAAAACTTTCTATTGCACTGACGTTTTTACCCTGCTCCAAACAACCTTAACATTGATATAACAAGCACTTCCATGCTAATGTACTATATTTTTATTGATCTATTTGATGCTGCAGGTTATTATTCACACACACAAAAAAAAGCTTGGGAAAAAATGTGGGGTTTATTATTTTTGTGACTCTGGGAAAAGTGTAAGGCTCAGGTTAATTATGTCACAATGTTTTCATGCTTAAGAAAACCGGTTGTATTGACCCAGTAAGAGAGCTAACACTTCATTCCAGCTGAACAGATACTCTTCCAACTACCAGCATAAACAACCTTCATTTAGTAACTGTTACAGGACAGTATTAATACTAGATGCAACAGTACTGCACTATAACACAGTAACAAAATCAGCAAATTGAAATATATATGGGGCTACAGGGCTGTTCGGTTCATAACAGAACAAGTACCAGGCTCCAAGAATATACAGAAGCAGGCATTGTGAGAAACTTACTCTTTCAAGATGCATCTTAAGTTCATCATGTGAAATCAACTTGCCAGCCTATGTGGTTGGGGGAATACAGGCTCCTCAAGCCACAGCCTCCACATGAAGGTTGGAAGCAAACAGGTCAGAGCTGGCACGCACATCATAAGCAGATGCCATTGTATCTCTGGACCACACCACCTCTGCTGGTCAGTTGTAACAGAAGAGCTTCTTACGTTCTGTAACACCTAGGTTCTCTGCAGCCTCACAACAAACGCAATTGTGTGAGCAATCTGCTACAGACATTACTAATTCCTCACCCTTTTTCTCTCAAGAAACATATTTCTGCCTTCAGCTGTGGCAGAAAATGGATGTCATGGTTCTTATATCCATTACCTCCCAACTCTTTGAGCTGACAAAGGGGACAGAAGAACTCTGTTTTGCATCCCATGGTACTGTTTGAAATAATCATATCCAGAGGAAACCAGCTCACACATGGAAAGCAACTGAATTAGTACTAGTTAAACTCTTCAAAAGTAAATTTAATTTTATTTTACAGAATTCTTTCTAAGAGAGATGCGTTGGACAAAAGCATTTTTGTGGATTATAACACTACATACTCAGCTTGTTTTATTTAGCACTCAGGAACGCTACCGCAGATTAGCCAATTCTTCCAATTTTATCAAAAATCTCTTGATGTTACAAGGTAGGATTTTTTCACTGTACCTGCTTCCTGGAGTTCTTTTGTTGATTTTCTTTTTTATCTACAGAAGTTTTCATTTCTCCTTGCTCTTTATGGTAGGTTTCAAAACAGGAAGAAGCAGCTTGAAAATGCAAACCTAACTTTCCCCAGTATAAAATGGAAAGTAAAAAATAAGTTATAGTAAATCTAATCTTTTAAACCAATTCCCCAACATTCAGGATCTGAATTTATGACCATCAGATGTTTGAGGCTAGAAATACTGAAGTTTCATATTAATATGCTGACCTTCTATAGTGACTATGCTTTACTGAAGCCATTCACTAAGCACTCCTCCAGCTATATATTGAGCTAGCTGAAGAGAGCAAGCTGCCCAGGCATTGTCCTAGCTATTTCCAAATAGTCTGACAGCCATTCCTTTTTAATGGAAAGCCCAGTGCAACATAAGCTTAAGTTGCAAGCAACCTGATGAGCAGGCTCATTTCCTTTATTCCTATTTGTCAGCACCATATGTCAACTTGGACAAAGCTAAAGACATCCACTATCCAGACTGAACGGATAAAAATGTATTTATGTTAACTCTGTTACCATATCCACGTTGCTAGGCAAGCTATACAGATATACACAAAATCCAGCAAGCTGATGTATACAAGGCCAGCAGTCTTAAAAAACTACCTGTACTATAAGCGACTTCCTTCTCTGCAGCCTGTAGTCTCTTTCTCTACTGTCAGTCAGTAACACAGGTTTCCACACCCTTTGGAGCAATAGGAACAGAAGACTTTGGGGTGCAATTCTGGCAAGGTTCGTCATGAAGAATCCAGCAAGACTGGATATAAACAGACATACTTTCCCCCACTATAATAGGTAAAAATGAAACAAATGAAACAAATTCTTCCTCTTCCATTTGCCAAAAAGCTTATTTAAAAAAAAAAATTACTGAAACTACTATTCCAGTGGTGGTGATGTTTCAGAATTTGACTAAAGAACAATCATAATTACACATTCTATTTCATTAGAGGATCTCAAAGCACTTCATAAACATTAATTAACAACATCCAAGTATTAATTGGGATGATTAGAACATTTTGTAAAAGCCGTGGGGGAGGAGAGAAATCAAGCTGAAGCACAAAGGACTCGTGCAGAAAGTTAATATATTAGAGCCAGTAGAACAATACATGTTTCCTGGCTTCAAGTGAAGTATTCAAAATTCTAGGACATGGTGCAGAACGACAACCAAATCATAGAAGATATTTCAGCACAGGAAAGAAAAGAAAATTTCTTAATTAAAATATAGTTCATCTTCATTAGATTCAAAATGTACCTTGATAAGTAAAAGGGGGTTGTCTGTCTACATTCAACGCTGTGCTCTTACTGCCTAGAAGGCAACAGTAAGTGCTAATGACATTTACCCCTCCTAATAAGAGTCACTCACACTTCACTGTTCTTCCTTGTTATTGCTCAGGACAGGCACTAGCACCTCATTGAAAGATCAGTGCTGCAAGGGAAAAAAGTCCCCTTGAGATCCCCTGGACTTCAAGAAAAGCAGTAAATCAACTGACGCTGGACAGATGACAAGTTTGATTCTCTGTGGCCCTTCCTGATTCCCAAGTGTCTGTGGGCCTAAATTTCATAAGTGCCTGAAGTCAGTGCTGACACACAGACAATCAAAACCACACCTAAACTCAGAGCAAGAGGCATCTAAACTGGGAAAAGTCTTAAACCCATTAAAGCGTCATGGTCTGGACTCCGTACTCTCTAATTGAGTTAATCTCCATTGATGTGTAGCTGAATGCTTGATATCACAACCTTATCACCTGCAGCACCATTATTTGAATTCAGTCTGAGGTCCTCTGTGAAGAGAGTAGTCTATAAAAAGCAGAAGTTCCAGTCTCTGGGCTGTATTTTGTGAGAAGAATTATGTTACTTCCTTGGATTCTTGGTACAACTTGCTCCTCTCCACAAGCACACACATTTCCCTTTGATCAATAGCTTTATGCCCTTTTGTTTTCTTTATTTTATAATAGGTCACTCACTGCATTTATTACAAAAAAATTGAGATGGACAGTAACCCCAAGACCCTCTCCTCCACTCAATGGTTACATTTCTGTGACATGGCACAGGATACACTCCAGGAGAGGCTTCAACATGGCATTGTCAGCAAGAAGAGCGATTTTCCAAGCTAGGAGGAAAGCTTTTCTCTCCTTTCCCCTCATCCACAGAGAATCAGTCTCAAAACCAGAGACTTTTGTCACAGACACACACACTCACTCAATAAATATAAATACAATTTACAAATTATTTAAGCATGTGTATATACACACATATATACATATTTCACAGAAAAATTTCTGTGACCATAAACGGTTAATAGAAATTCAAACACATTCTGAAACAAGAAAGCTGGAAATAGTTTCCTCCTTGGCTCATCTGCCAAGATCCAAGTTCAGGGCTCTGCTTCTCTTGCTATGCTTGATGGCATCACTCACACCTAAAACAGTCTAGGGAGTGAACTATTCCTCCCACCTCCTTCATCCCCCACTCTGCTTTAGGTGTTTGTGATTTCATCAACTATCACAAGCGAAACACAGGACCATGAACTCAGGCCTTGGCAGGTGAAGAGATTTTCAGCTCCATTTAAAAAGCAAGCACACGTGGTCCTGGCATACGCCTGACAGACCTTAAGTAACAGCCATTTCCATGCTCTGCACCCCAATAGCCGTGCCCACCTGCATGAAACTACATCAGTCAGTGGGATCACAGCTTCTCATGCACAGTACACGTTCCAGGTAGAAGAAACACAGATACACAAAAGTCTCTCTCTCTCTCTCTTTTTCTTCCTTTTGGTCTTCAACAGACAAAAATGTTTGCCATTAAAAAGGCCATCTTTGCATTTCTGAGCCATGTGAAATTCTATGGATATAAAGGCTGACTATTTCATAGTAGTCATTAAGAACGAGCATCATGTATACTGCTGTTGATCACCAGGGGTTCTACAGCCCTCTGCTTCATTACCCTTGCAAGATGCAAGACAGAGCAGCAATAGCACAGCTCTCCAGCTGCACATATTCTGGAAATCCAAATGATCTTTGCATGTTACTGAGACATCTGTTGTCATGTAAGTTGTCCTAATGGCATTCAGAAGTGCCATCAAACTCTTTGGACTTTATTTTTATTCCTTCCTGGTTCAAGTGCTAATGGTCATGATAAATAGAGTCACATAGTACTAGTGTGATTGGTAGTGTTACTGTTAGAGGTACAGCATCGAAAGCAGCAGTGAGATGTTAGGCAAGTTAGTGCAGATACAGAGAAAATATGAAAGCACTTCCCACTGCAGAACAAGTGGTACAGCTCTGCTGAAACACACAGCAATGCTTCACTCTGGCTCAGCACTTGTGCTGTGTTTCTGATCTCCCTCTTCAGCCCATAAAGTTTTATCTGAGCTTTTTCCACCCTCTGTTTAGAGTAGAGATAGGGTAGTCACTCCTAGCTTAGTACAGCTGAGTGAAAAAGAGCAAGGGGCATAGCAGAGAATCACTGTTCCACAGAAGTGCCGGGGAGTCACGCTAAACTGGCTCACATGGGAGAAAAGAAACTCTTCCAGATGATCACATCTGCAAATATTAGCATGCAGTGATGCTGTGGGAGGAATGGAAAACTCAGGAGAGGGACACATCATCTAACAGATCCTTTTCATCTCTTTGTGCTAGAGAGGCAAAATCAGAGAAGGAGGGGCAGGCAACTGAGGTGAGGCTAAGAAGGGAAGATAAGCAAAGAAAAAAAGGGGGGACGAATGGGAAACAATGACAACAGAATAAGTCAGTTGGAGTGGAAAGAGAGGGAGGAGGGAACAGACAGGCACAGAGAACAAGAAACAGGAAGGGCACATATTAAAAAGATGCAGATTTAAATCCCATCTGTACTAGGAAAGTAGAAGCCTGGATAAATGTTACCCAGCTTTGAGCCTTGGTCACTCTGAGGGCCACTGTTGAAAAATAAATGTTGGAACAAAAAGAACACTTATGAGTGTTAACAATAATTACACAGAGGAAAAGAAAACACAAGCTCAAGTGTATCTAACAAAGCTGAAAAAAAGTAAGGAAAGCTGTAAAAGGGTAACTCTCTCTTCATTATCAAGTAATTAAGTGTGGGTGGCAGTTATGGGAAATACGAACTTGCATGTGATAGACTTTGGTTGTACTTTGGCTTTGTTACAGTCTTTACCAGATAAACTTCTTAACATTTGCCTGCATCAGTTTTACTATACATAAAAAGGGTATAATACTTCTAGAGACATGCAAAGACTGAGTAAACCACTGCTTCTTAAAGGCATGGAAATCCTCCAGTGGTCACAGCTAAACAAGTGCAAAGTATTAATTAAGAAAATGGCAAACAGACCAAAGAGCAATGAGAAGCAATATCAATTAAATAAATGAACAATCTTCACATACAAAAGCCATTTTTATTGTATTAATGGTGCATAATTATCATCAAACTTTCTCTGTGTTGCAAGGCTGAACTTTTTTTTCCATCCATATCATAATTTGATTGCCTATTTCTCTTCATTTTCTTTATCACAAGTAATATAGCATACCACCACTTTAAAGGTGGTTCTTGTTATGAAAGAAAAAAAAAAGTAAATCAACTGACAGCACTTGGGGAAAAAAAACCTGACAGAAACTTCATGTGACTTGCGATTATAGATAACAAACTACAGTGAACTGAAAGTATGATATCATCACTACAGTGACCTGACACCACTTGTCTACCCTGGAAAAGCTGGTATCCTCAAAGCTGCTGTTCATTTTTTTTCTTTCTATCATTCGTTATGTTTAAGCAATGGAGGCTGTTTGACAAGCTGTTTAATTAAATAGCCCTTGCACTTGGGCATCTGTAGCAAAAGTTCAAACATCTTAAAAAGAAGCAAATGAGTACAGACGGGAAAGCTAAGACTCTAAAGTCTCTAAAAGAGGTCAGATAGCAACAGAACCCATGCTTTTCTGAAATCCTCCACAGGCAAGCCAGTGGTGGGCAATATTTAATTTTAAGAACGGTAAAGCAATTTCCACCTGTGCATATGGTTAATATTTTACCTGCTTAGAAGCGATGAGGTGCTCAGGGATTACTCAGAGAAAGAACAGAAAAGAAATTAACAACAGTACTATTAAAGATGCTCACATTTCTTTGGTCTCTCCTCAAACCTCAACCTAATCTGCATGTAAGAATGGTGTTCACGAACAATCTGGTTGTGGTAAACTAGGACAGCAAAAGAAAGCAACCCATTCCACCAAGAGCAACTATGCTTTACAAAAATTTGAGAAATTGTCAGTAACATATAACACCGATATATGTGAGCATGTAATTTGATGATGCATATAACCAATTTTTCTTTAAAAATCTCAGAACTGAATTATTTAACCTGCACTATGTATTTCACAATATGAATTACTTCATTTTCATTAATGGGATGTTGTCTTTCAAAAAAATGTCTAAATTTCCCTCCCCTCACGTATACCTTCTGAGAGTTTACTCTTAGCTGACTTCAGTGACTGAAACAGCTGTTCTTGCTCAACAGATGTTTTAGCCCTACAGAAAACCAACACAGCAACAGGAGAATAAACCATAGTCCATCCTGGTCACCACCTGAAGAGTTAACTAAATCTATAAAGTAGGCATTGTGCTGACGATCTCTGCGCAAAGAAACACACAAGCTCGTCAGCAGTGTCAGAGGATGTCATTAATGTCAAAATTTTTTTCCTACTTTTAAAATTAGCCATCTTGACAATGAAACCACAGAGGCAGGAAAAGCATCATACTCCCATTTACAGTCTTCCCAAAGCAGAAAATTGTATTTAATAATTTTGAATTTCATCATTTTTCAGCACTGATATTGTCATGGAAAAGACCTTCATTTAGGACTAGTGATTCCCCATGCACTGTCCGGTGCATGAACTTTTATGAGTCAACTCTTTGGCCAATAAAATACCCATATCTTTCCACCTGGCTTTAGTTTTGATTTTGGTTTGGGGGATTTTTTTTTTTTTTTTATTAAAATTCTCATAGCTGTGAGTGGCACCAGAGAGTCTGGCAGCCAAGAAGCTGCCTGTGAGCTACTGACTAGAATCTACTTCTTTCAAGGGAGCGATGGTAAGAATAGGAATCCTAGGTCTAGCCCCTTTTCCTGATTCTGCCAATGTTCTGTTCTGTGCCTCTGCTTCCATCTTTGTACTGTAAAGATAATGTTTATGTTCCTATTTTACACCAAAGGAATGCAACTATTTGATCACAAAACAGTTGAAAAAGTGTTGAGCTGTTACTCAAAACACTTAACCATTATTTGCAGTCATTTTATGGCCTTTAAGTTGTGGTCACATGTCCTGTCAACTGCAGCTGGACCAGTGTAAAAGCTGAATGCCCCAGCTGTTCACTGCTAGTGGCATAATTGCTCTCTAGCCCTTTCCTCTCAGAATAATCAGTTAACTTGCGCATGTTTATCGGCAGGATTTTTCTAACCTGGTTTGTTTAGAGAGAACCTGGCTAGAAAGCAATGACACATGTAGTTACCCTAGAAAATGGGTGGGCTAAACTACTCTCCAGCAGTGGAACAGAGGAGAACAGCTGGCAAAGCTACCTCTTTACTCAGCTCAGTTGGAACCAGCCAGGGCTGGAGACTTACTCACAGCTGAGTTGTTCTTTACAGCAAAAGTAACTTCACCCAAATCAATAGGGCCACTAATCACATCTCTTTGAGTAGCAGGTGCAGAGTATGATCCAAACCAGCTACTGTTGTTGACAGAATAATTTCTCATCATATAAAGACAGTTGTTGCATTGGCTGCTCCCAAAGAGAAAACCTGCAGGCTCACTAACAGCTCCTCACTGAATGCAGTAACTTAATTTGCTGAGATAGGTACTGAATAAACAAGGTTAGAAACTGAAGTGCTCTGGACACCTGTGGAGCAGACGCAGTTCAGAAAGTTTTACTGTGCAGTAACATTTTTTTGAGGATCACTTCTAAAGATGAGAGAACAATTCATCCTCTGAAGCATTAATCCTGTGAGCAATCTGATGAGACTGCTGACCAAATTGTTACTCACTGACATTTCAGAGATAGGTATCTACTCACCAGAAACCAGGATTACTGTACAGAGGCCAGAGAAAGCTTGCCAGGTCTCAATGCCTTTCAGCCATTACTAGCAGTGTTGTGATTGTGCCTAAATGTGAAAGGCAGTGTATCACATTACCTCTGCTGGCTCCAGGGTTCCTTCGCTTCCTGTACTCCATTAATGCATCCACTGAATGCAGTAATAAATACTGCATTTTTCTCTGCCCACTGCTTTTTAATTTGCTATTTAGAAACATTATTAGTCAAAATGAAGGTATTACAAACAATCCCACCCACCCTGCAGCACTAATACACAACTAGATGGACGCACTGTTTTTCTCTTGTTTCTCAAGTGGAGCAAATGGTGAGGTTTTTCCTCAAAAGTTACCAAGAAAAAGTATTTTCTTTTTTTTTGTGGGAAGGAGAATTTCATTCTGGCTCTTGAACAGAAAATAAAATATCTGGCAATACTAAAATAATTGATTTTGAGTGGATACATCTACCCTAAGTTTTCTTTTTTTTTTTCCCTCTCTAAAACTCCTCCATTTAGGAAAAAGATTAAAATATTTTACCACTTTCATCACGATTCAGGAGCAAATCAGCACAGACTGATGTCTTGAACCATCCCAAGGCACAAAACTCCAATTTCGTAACAGCTTTACAAATCTTCTGCACTGTGGTTAATTGGTAAACACTGGAACTTGAACCAGGATTGAGTATTCTGGAATCTGTCAGAATCATTCCCTTTCTCTGTCCTGGTACTTCTCTTAGTCCCTGAAGAAGAGACCTGGAGTACAGAGTCTGTATGTTCCTAATAATTTCTACATTTCTGACCAAGTGTTCCCAAAGCTACCAACTTTCCTTTTTCTTTTTTCCCCACACCAAACAGTGATATCCATCATTTCATCAAGTTGCAAGTTTAAAATATTATTTTTATTAGGTTAGAGACAAACAAGATAGCTTACTGGTTTATGCTTCTCTAACTATAGCATTATAGCAAATTTAAACATTTTCCTAGAGATATATATTTGTGTATTTGATGTATAATGAGTATGCATGAATGTATGGTAAACCTACCAGCATTGACTGGACTAGGCGATAACATCGGTTTTCACAGACAAGTTAAAAAGAACTATACTTCCAGACTCAGATTCAGATGTTCCTGAATTCACTGTGTGACAGCCTACCAACAATCCCATAGCTCTGCAATACTCTGGATGACTTCTTTTGATACTTTCGGTTCTCTTGTAGGAGGCTCATACCATTTCACTGGAAGATTTTTCTGTGGAAAAGCTGAGTTTGAGAGCCTCAAACAAATCTGTGAAGAGTTCTTCCAATTGTATAATGATGAGCTTCATGGAACACCACCCTTTGCTCGAAGGACACATCACCTGCAGTTTTACCTGTATGCACTTTTACTGTGCTAGTGTTACTGCACATGTTTAACTTCTTCATCAACGACCTGGATGAAGAGTTAGAATGTACCCTCAGCAAGTTTGCTGACGACACCAAACTGGGAGGTGTGGTAGATACACCAGAAGGCTGTGCTGCCATTCAGCGTGACCTAGA
>Ga0065711_1002335_pt1 | contig 34593 bp, 23 predicted proteins | sample Hoacrofraction12_FD_59098 | JGI IMG/M metagenome (GOLD analysis project Ga0065711, IMG submission 59098) | Hoatzin crop microbial communities from Cojedes, Venezuela - Epithelial fraction 12 v2 (version 2) | ecosystem: Host-associated > Birds > Digestive system > Esophagus > Crop | place... | reverse complement strand
GGGAGCCCAGCACTGGACCCAGCACTGCAGATGGGGCCTCACTAGGGCAGAGCAGAGGGGGAGGAGAACCTCCCTCGCCCTGCTGCCCACACTCTTCTTGATGCACCCCAGGATCCTGTTGGCCTTCTTGGTACCCAGGGCACGCTGCTGGCTCATGGTCAACCTGTCGTCTACCAGCACACCCAGGTCAAATTTGGCTCCAGCCTCTGCTCCGGAGCTGGTCCTCCGCCTTTGGATGCTGAGGTTTGCAACCCTCGGCTCTGGGGTACCCAGGGGCCAGGGGCTCTCCAACCTCTGCAGCACCGTGAATGATCAGTTCGGCAATTGTTAACGAGTGTTTGTAAACCTGCACGCCTGGTTTAGCCCGCAGAGGATGACAAGCGGACTTAGCGTGTTTGCAGGGATCACGTTTGGTCTCAGCATCTCCCGTGGTTGTGCTGGGAACCCTTGCCAGGGTTGTGCCTTGGGCCTCACAGCCGAAAAAGTGCAACTCCGAAACTCTGGCATCGGATCAGTTTCCTCAAGCGGGGACCAGCATCTCTCAGTATTTGCCAAGACATCAGGCCCATGCTTGATGTTTTTGAGGAGGCACCAATAGCTCAAGGGCCCCAAAGCTGCGGGTTTGAACACCTCCCTCCAAGCAGCGAGGTCCATCAGGCACCGACAAGCCGTCCCCACAGCTCTGAGTTGTGCAGCGTTGCTACCAGCTCCACCTGCAGCACGTGGAGCTGAAACCTGCTCTGAAACGCTCTGGATTCTTCTGGATTACCCAGAGGGCTGAACAGCTTGGTGGAAATCAGCAACGTTCAATTTTACCAATTACAACTGATTTCTGAAGCAGTTGTCTTTCCACCTTTTCCACTTGCTGGTGAGACTGGAGGCTCTTGGAGACAGGGACCATCTAATTTGGTGTTTGTGCAAAGGCTGGCAAGGAAGCCCTGTCCCCAAGGAGAATCTCCTGATACTGTAGAAGCACAAACAATAAATAAGACAGGAGTAAGATTTTAACTCACAAGGAGTTTTGTGGCTGGCTGTGGGTGCAGGATCTGCCTTGACCCCGCTCGTTTTGCAGCAGGACAATTGCACAGTCACCGTAGCGGGACGGTGACACGGCTGTGGGCTTAGAGGCTGAATCCAGTTCCAACCATTTTGCAGACTCCTGTGTGCCTAGGAGCTGTTGACTCATGCTGGGTCTGCGTAGGAATACCACTAAAACCACCTGTAAGGGCATTGTGCCCCATCACCGTCCCACCCTGTACCCATAGTACTGGGGTGCTGCCCCTGGTGTAGCTCAGGGACGAGGCCCGTGTCCATGGGGGTCAGTACAGGGCGGAAAATCTGCTTACAAGCTCAGGCAGACACTTGGGCAGGGACACAGCGCTGGTGGTGACACCGCTGCGGCTTCACTGGGGTGGGACCCATATCCTACTCGTAGACAAACCCTCCTACTCGTAGACAAACCCTCCATTTTGTCTGCGTGAGGTGTAGTGGATGCCTACGCCAATCTTGTACTCCACTCCATTGCTTCTTGCAAGGATAAATATATTGGAGGCGGCAAGGGGTTCAGCTATGTTAATAATGGTGGTTATACAAACAGTCTTGGGTTTAGATTAAAAATAATCATAATTTCATCTGCTTTTTACAAAACGTTCTGCAACAGCAGGTCGTAAGCCAGCAGCTGTCCCTAGATAAAATCTATACAAAGTAAGAGAGGGCAATTTGCCATGATTTTTAACAACGTGGCTTTTAAATGCTGTAAGTACAAAGACAGAGGACAAGCTCAGGAAAACTGGAGATCTGTGGCATGGTTCACGACCGTGACCGAAGGGTGGGAAATGCCGTATTTCAGAGAGTCCAGGCAACGTGCAATGCATCATCTGCAACGCAGCCATAAAGCCTGTGAAGGAAAAAGTCTTTTGTAGATTCTCTAAATTTAAGCTTCCTCAAATGCCCCGAGGAGCTTATGAGCGGCTTGACCACAATAATGACACTCTGACAGTTTTGGATCTTCCCTGTGTCACTGTTATTAGTTTTATGATGTAATTATATCATTTTTATCATCTTTCTCAAGTAGTTGGTGTATACCACAATTAGGGTTCTTTTTTTTGGTTGACAATAACAGCTCCTGTTATCTGTAACTCATCAGCTAGATTTTTCTTTAATGCATTTGGCTTCCCTTATCAATTTTCTAACACTCAGAGATGTTCAATTATCCTGATTACTAGTTTTTCCCTCTTTCCCCGTTCTTTATATGCTGTTCCTTCTTCTAATTGCTGCTTTCAGTTTCACCTAGAAAGAGCTCAAAATCAAACACCATTCTTTTAAAATGATAGTGGAAATATAACTTTTTAGCCAGGCTGTGAACTTCTAGCGGGAACTTATAATTTTTCACTCATTTACCTCATTTACTTAGGTGTTTATTTTCCTTCCCAGTGAGTTTCACTCACCTCTTTATTCAGTTTCACAGATCCAGGGAGAAGCACCAGGTATATATTACTGGTTGGGACTGTCTTTTATTATCCCATAATTAATGTAATCAGGTCATGATCACCGGTCTCCTGGCAACCGCCGATTTCTAGTTCAGTGATCAATTCATCTTTATCCATCATAATAAGATCTAAAATAGAATCACCTCACATTAGGTGCTATCCCTTCTCTGTTAGAATATTATCATATCTAATTTTTCGAGATGCCACTAATGTTTTATTGCTGCCTGCAGGAGGTCTCCAGCGTTCACCTCCCACAGGAACGTCCTGCAGAAAAGGGCAAGTTTTCCTTTATACGCTACAGACAGGAGCACCCGGCGTGGGGTAGGATGGCACGGACCAGCCCGCAAGCGGCCTGTTCCCACAACGTTAGTTAACACATTGCACCATGCACTGCTTGTCAAAATACCGAGAATTGCCACTTCCTTTCATTTACAGCCACATAAGATACCACAACTCTCTCTTCTCTATCTGTTCCTTCCTATCTTGTTCAGTATACTCATGACCCCCTCAATTTCTTCTTATGAAGATGATCCTCCAGCCCTTCATAAGACCCTCCAGCTTCTCCATCCCCCTCTCTGTGCAATGCCAGGCAAGCACAGACTGTGGGCATGAAGAGAAGAGTTTCAGAACTGTGTCCCCACCAGGATAATGGAGAGAATCCCATCCACCCCACCTCTAATGTGTGAAGTTATAAAGATGTTTTGAAATATTTTTGATCAATTAGGGTAATCCAAAATTGTGAGAATGAAAACAGGTGATCTAAAAAAATCGATCTTATTGAATACAACTGACTTTTGAATGAACATCGTCATTGTATTTCTGTCCATTATTATTTCCTCTTGGTTGCTTTTAGACTGAAAAAAACCTGACTGTGTTTAGTCTTTGGAGCTGAGATTGCATCTTATATCTGTGTAGATCCTGGGAAAAAAGCCCTGTTCCTGTTTGGCATATCTAAAAGGTGTAAGTGAAATGGTAAATAAATCTGTACTAGTAGCACTCAGTTTCCGAGGGAGCCTTCTGCTGTCAGCGGAGACAGGACAGGAGCAGAGCTGCTATCTCCTGCAGCCTGTGAGGCTAAGGTGAATCTGTTGAAGCTTTCTTGTCCTGATGTGGACAGGGACATGTGCAGTCCTGGGAGGTGAGGACCAGCCGAGCTCATCTGGGCTCCTCAGCTTCCAGAAGGTGGGTCCTCCCAAGGCCGGTGCAAACCACCATGCAGAGCATCTTTCCTGGATGTCTGAAGAGCTGACGTGAACACGTCACCCGCTTCCTCTCATGACAAATATTGCACTGTGCGTGGCGGGACGCGTGGGGTTGTCCCTTGCTCCGTGGCTGGTAGACATCCTGGTGGGTCCTGTGTCCCTTCCAGGGGCAGAGTAAGAGATGGGTCTCTGCCCTCGAGCATCGCTCTGTCTCAGTGTCCTGCTGTCAAATGGAAATACTAAAAATCAGCCTCTTGTGTGGGACTCTGTGAGGAAGTATTTTTAAGGCTGTGTCTGACTGCCTGAGCAGAGGGGCAGAAAGATAGCTAGATGAAAAATAATTAGAATAATTATTTTGAAATCAATAACTCTCTGAAACAGTAATCGATTTGCCTGGAGACATTTCAAAGTCAGATCTATACTGGCTGGGCAACTGAGGTCCGAATGATGACTTAAAATTTGCCCTGCATAACTTTAAACTGACCTTCACCCTAGGTCCACCACAGTCAGCAGCCAACCCTGAATCTCCAACTGTCCTGGTTTCAGAGGTGGCCAGCTCTGGGAAGAAGAGGACTTCCTCTTGTTCAGGGCTGTCCCAGGCCTGTCCTTGCAGTGGAGGGACTGGAGACACCCCTACAGAGAAATCAGGAGACAGAGAAGCACATCTTGCAGGGTGAGGACTTGCCTCCTTGTTCAACAGAAGAAATGCTGGAAGGAAATTTTAGGCCGTTTGGATTTGTAGATCTCAAACAGGGTCGAGATGGATCATGTCTACTGCAAAACAGAGTTGTTTTTAAGGGGCTTTTGGAGGCAGATCACCTCTCACAGAGCCCTGGAAAAGTGGCTGTTTTGTTTTTGGACTCTTGCATGTTTCTAGGAAGGGCTGAATAAAACTGAGGGCTGTTTTCTCAGATTAAAAAAAAAAATTTCACAAGTGTGACCTTCTGTGGACTGACTACATGGAAACTGCAAAAACAGACTGTAAAATATTCAGCAAAGCCTTTTCTAGAGCCTCTGCCGCATATCCCGCTGGGCATCACCAGCCGTAAGCAGTGGAAGCAGCCCAACAGTGGATCTAGGGCAGAGGCCACGTTGAGACATCCCTTCTGCTGCTGCAAATTGTTAGCCCACCTTCCACGGTCGCTCAGGTTTTTTTTCACCTGGGTGAAGGGGAAGGTCTTCTTCAGGCTCAGTAACAGACACAACTCACAGCACGTCTGTGTTGTGGGTGACCAACCCTCTGCTTCAGGCCCCACCTCGTGTAGCACCCTCCCTTCTGCGCCCTCCGTCCCCTCCTCTGAGCCCTGCCGTCTTTCCCTGGCAGGTGAAGCGATCCGTGTTCAAAGCTTGTGCTAAGTTTTTAAAGTGCTTTAGGATCCAGTGACAGGCATTGAATATTTAAAGCAGGGAAGGGGGAAAAATGAGCAGGTAGCTGCCAGCTGCTCTGCCTGCAGCTGATCGCTCTCCCCTCGAGGAGCCCGGATGCTCCTGTCTCCCATTTCACATTGAGCTTGGAGGTTTTTTTCTTTAATTTGACTTCTCTGCAAAGAAAACATGAGGGCAGACAGAAAGGAATGTTGCAAGGAGCAGATTTTTGCCTTTTTATCTAGCAGCCTAAATAAAATTAATAGATTTAACCCAAATTTTTTTCATGCTGATAGTCTCTGGCTAGTCCCTTTTTGTTTCCTCAGGGCTTGAATTATGGTGCAATAATTCACGCTGAGTTGCATGGACGGCACTCGGCTTTCAGCCTTGTGCCTGACAATGCTCCAGGCGTGAATTATTGTACTATAATTCACACCTTGTCATATCTTATTGCCGGAACATCCCCTAAATGACAAAGCTGGATTCATTAAGTAGAAATTCAGTCAAAACTTGGGAAAGGCAGTTGATGGCAGGAAGGACCATGTACTGAAGATCTTCATCTGTGTCATTTCGGTCTAGAAAGGAACAGCTCCGAACAATTAACATCGGGGAAGAGGTTTCTACATCTGTGTTTCAGTGCCTGTTCTGTGTAACTATCCTGGGTGGAATTTCTTCAAGTAGAGGGAGATGACTTTTCCAAACTAGATGCCTGTTTGTGGTCCAGATGTGTTGACCAACTGGTCCATAAAAGGCTTTTCAGCTGTCTAGGTTTCCATGCAGACCAGTCTGCTTTGTGGGGAGATCAGCAGCCATTTGTATGTCAAAGATGCTCACAGGGTGGTCAAAAGTCAGTAAACCCCTTCAGAGACACAAGCACACTCAGTCTCCTGCGTACTCTTTTCTGCACATACTCCTCCTCCTCCACCACGCCTGCTGTAAGTCACCTTTGCCAGAAGACCTGTGGCGTGGCTCCTGGTCTCCCAGGGCTTGCACACGCCAAGCCCCACGAGCCACGCAGCACTGTGTGCCACGGCGGGAAGGGAGACCTGCGGATCAGATCGTGCCGAAAGCAGAGGTGCAGCTTTGCCATTGCTGTGCGCTCAGCACCCCTCCCTGCTGCTGCCCAGCTCCGTGCCGCCGCTGGGACTGGATGGGGACGGTCGGCTGGCGTCACACACACGCCTTGGCGGGCACGAGTACAGGTCCTGCCTGGCTGGTGAGCCGTGTGCTTTCAGACCGTCCTTGGGAAGGCACAAGCCTGCCTTGGTCAGGGAGCAGGTCTCTTTTTTTTGCAAAGAAAGGCACCTCTTAAGGAAAAAAAAACCCAGATCTGGGGAGAAATGGCTATTTTGACAAATAGCAGTAGGTGGCTGGAAAATCAGCAGGGGCTGGAAGACATCTCGAGGAGGTGGATCCCACAGGCCTCACCCCGGGCTGTGCACGGTGAGCCAGCCCGTGGCAGACGGCGTAGACGTCTTTCTGCGCAGAGCGTGCTAAATGCAGTCACTCACAGAAGCAACATCTTGGTGGTGTTTGGGGTAGCCGAGAGGAATCGCTGCCAAACATCTAGGTGCTTAAAACAGTACCAGGCATCTGCTGCGAGTCAGATAATTCACACCCTTCATGCCCACTGCAGTTTAAAATGTTTCAGTCGAAATATTGCTTTCTGCTGAGCCAACTCATGCGGGAAGCAGCTTGTGCTCAGATGGTTTGTGTGGATCTCCCCCCGCTTCTCCCCCGGCTCTCCAGGACCTCCTTGTGAGGTACGAGCTCACTTTGAAACGGTTGAAGTGGTGAAAAATGTGGCCACTTCCCCTGGTCCTTGTTCTGCCCATCGACCAGCCCTGCTAGACACAGGGGCAGTGGGAGCACGCCCAAATCCGCTGCAGGCAAAGCGAGTTAACGCGTTTCATTCTGCCGTCAGAGCGGCAGTGGAAGGGGCAAACGGGGAACAGCAAGTGGCTGGGGGTGGCAGGTTCTTCACTTGGAGGGGCTTGGTTTCTTCTGCAGAAACAGGGCATGTACTGCTCGAGAGGTCTCATGACAACAGCCAGTGCTTGAAGTTTAGCACCTGGACTTCGGATTTTGCAATGCTATGGTAGATGTCCACGCTGCAGAGCCCCAGAGCTGTGACTGGCAGGAGCGAATTGGCTGAGCACTGGGATGCCTCGTTCAATGGGAATGCCAAAGAGCAAAACATACCTTAGACATCACTCCCTTCCCCAGGACAGCAGACAGGCACTTTGGTGGGACAGGCTCTAGACTGTGCTGAGACCCAAACCTCCCGTGGTTTCATCTTAAAACCAGAGGAGCAGTGACAGTGCCCACCTTCTGGCCTCAAGATTGAGAGGTAAAATGCTGTAACATAGCACAGGTCAAAACCCACAGGGTTCCCCAGATTCTCATTAGCCAGGATATTTATGCTGCCTTGAGTTAAAAGAGCAGCTGGGAAAGCGCAGGACAGCCTGTCCCTGCTGGCATCATGGCACAGTGCAGCAGCAGGGAGGTATTTGAGAAAGCTCATCACAAAGAGATAATCTTGCAAAATCAACAGCCATTTGCCTGACTCTACTGAGGAGGCCACTGTTGACTCGCACATGGTCATCAGTACAGCTGTAAGCAAAACACCTTACGCAGCGGGGCATGGCTCACCTCAGGACGTCTGAGATGAGCCCAGTGGTGACACCTCGGACCCCACTGAAGCGCGGAGCCAGCTCTCCATCGACTGTCACGCAGCAGAAGGCAACAAGCTCAGACGGAGGCACACCTCCGAGAAGTTAGAAATCCCACCAGTTGGCACACGTGCTGTATCCAGCTGGCAGAGGCAAGAGCACAGAGCCCCGACGAGGTGCAGACGGCTGGGGAAAGCCAGGCACCATGTCACCCTGGCAGGTCTGGCAGTGTTTGTGCTAGCACGAGGACTCAGCTCCGTGCTTTCCTGGTGGATGGAAGGAACTCTGAAGCATCAGCTGCAGAACTGTAAGCAGTGTTTACTGACAACTGGGAATAAACATGTATTACCATTAGTTATCCGTTAATCAGTGAATGAATAACCAGTTAAGCCAGCTTGTTATTTAGTCGTTGAGTCTTCCCTGTCAACCTGGATTATAATAATAATAACAATTACTATGCATGGTCCTGCATAGCACCACCAGTCACAGTGTCATCTAGAATGGAGTATAGTATATCCTGCAACTACCCTACCTCGCTGAAAACCTGGTCCTGCCGAGCATGGTGGCAAAATACCATAAACTGCCATGAAACCAAAAGGTAGCTGTATGTCAGGTTGTCAGGTCCAGAAATCTTCTAGTTCAGTAGCTGTCACAGTCTTGGGGCAGACCTTCACACCACCTTGCACTGAGGGTGAACCCCGCTGCGAGATGCGGCAGAGGCTTGCAGCAAAGAGCTTCGAGCAGGTGAAGCAAACCCAGCCAAACAACCCGAACTGTGGCACGCAGCCAACTAATTTTTCTGACCACAAGGAGCACTTTAGCCTGATAAAATCCCCTTTGGGATATTCTATGGGCCTGTCACTGCAAGAAAACAGGCTCTTTCCTCCACGATTGTTGACGTAGCTTATTACTGAATACTCATCTGTTTGCAGATGTTCTATATTTTCCTGACATGAAGTTTCTTAACATCCCTTTTAAATTGTCTTTATGCTCACAATGTTGATGCATAATCTCTTTTTTCCTTGAGAAGTTACTGTAAGTGCCTCGTGCAATGATGAGATGAAAGCCTTCTTTGTGTTCCTGCCAATCCAGTTTGTATGCCTCTGTTTGTCACCTGCAGATAAAAGCTCAGGGATGTTGTTCAGAGCTAGTCTATGAAGTCGAGACTCAACTGGAGGCAAGGACAGGAGGAAAATATTAGCAAAGCAACCACCTAATTCTTGACAATCCCAGCACCAGCCATTGTGAAGCTTTGCCCAGACAAGAATCCCTACCTAAAGCCTCTTAGGGTGCTGGATGTGAGTACATTACACTTCAAAGAGGGCACATACAAGGCCAGTTCCTGTAGCTCAGCTGAAGAGTGGTAACTCACTAAGCTGCAGTAATTTGGCAGGTCTGTGTTTAAGTATATCTCAGCTGGAGCATCACATTTTGTGAACCATTTTTTCCCAAACAGTTCATGTACCAGAAGGTTTTGAACTGTGTCAAGCTGATGAAACCCAGTCATATAGACCATTGCGTGGCTTAAAACCGACATCTTTAAATGATGAAAGTCTGCTTGTAGATCCTTTATTAAACGTGGGACCACCTTTCCTTCATTTATTTTTAGCCAATTGGAAACTGTTTAAGCTAAAGCAAAATCATACCTTTTTTTGTGATGGACACAAAGATGAGCTAGACGGACACTGCCGTGTAGGCACGCCAACATTAGTTTACGTCCCAAGTCACCCATGTCGTGACTGGGGACAGCTGAAGCTTTGTCCCCTTGGTGGTTCCTCTGAATCTCTCTCCACCTCCACACACCACAGCACCCTTTCCATCATCATCTGCCTGTGCTTGCTTGCCAGGAAACACCATCATTGCTTAACTGTAGACCAGGACAGTCCCTCCGTACCTTCCGTAACAGCATCTCCTGTGGCCACTGATGGAGTGGCCAGTAAACCCCCAATGAAGAAGATGATGTCCATAGGAACAAACCATTTGAAAAGAGGAGAGACCAGAGGAAGACTGTCTTGTCAAAAGCCTTAGTCTTACGATGGCTACACAGACAGGACCTTCACCCTCTCCGGAAGGTAAACCTTTAAAAAGCCCCTGGAAGACACTGCTGTTTGCAGCTGTTTGCCCACCAGCCAGAAAGTCATATCTAGAGGCTTTCAGCCTACTCTCTCCCTGTGGCACACTGTCTGTTTGCCAACCTTTGAAACTATTCTGTAAGAGATGCTGCCCGAACAAACTGGAGCTATTTTCTCTCTGTCTGGAGAGTGGTGAACTGTTCCACCAACAAACTGTGCAGCTCAATATGAGCAGATGTGTAGAGTGAAACGGCTGGCACAGAGCAGTCAGCATCCATACTGTGTGTGCTCTGGTGGGGTTATTTTGGACTATCTCTGGCACGGTCCTGTGACACACGAGTGGACGGAGAGCATCAGGTGTTGCTGGGGCACATTTTGTGGTTTAATTTCATTTGACAGGACACCACTCTGTGTGCTCGCAGTCTTCTCCGTGTGCTTGAAGTCCACTCTGCGAGGTGAGCTAAGTATTTGACTTTGGTTGCAGCAATTTGGGATTTGTCAGAAAGAAAATTAAGCTGACTCACAGTGTGTCCAGACTTTCTGTATTGATGTGTGCATGTGGGGAATATCAGGTACTAGAGAGATTTTTAGCTTAGTAGAGAAGTGCATGAAAAGAACGATCACCAACAGCTGAGGTCAGTTAAATTTGTATTAGAAACCAGGCACAAATTGTAGCAATGAGGGCAATTAATCATTGTAATAAACTGTTTAAGAAAGAGATTGAGCTCTCTCTTTCTTGGTCCTTTTCGCTCAGGACTTGCTCATTTCTGGAGAAGTTAGTCAACAACTCACTGGTCCCATCCCAATGGAAGCAGGGTGGAACTGGGATGTGCAGGACTTAAGACAGAAACTCCTTTCTGGTTGTGATTCCAGTGCCGAGCACAGCATCCTTTGCCAGTGGAAGATCTCATACAGGCCAAGGGATTGTCAACCAGGTTGGTCCCATCCAAGAGGGTTCTACCACAGCTCCCACGTATCCAGGTCTTCCTTCGTTTCCCATTCAGATCTAATTGTGTCAGCAAAACACCAACAGCCAATATACACAGTACCATCCTAGAAAGATAATTAGGTATGTACACTGACGATGTAACTGTAGAAACCATGGAACTGGAAGGAAAGAACTCTACCTGGGCCTATAAAGATTTCTTTATCTGTTCAACAATTTCTCATTTTCTTCTTTTATTTTCCTGATTTATCACATTGCTGGCCGACAAACAACATCAGAACGCTGAGCCCATCCTCCTCTACATCTCTGCCCCTTTGCTGTCCTCCTGGTGGCACCCCCAGCTGCCATGAGTTAGGCAGAATGCAGACTTGCAGGATTTTAGAGCTGTTGCACTGTATGAAAAATGCACACAGTGGTTGGGGTTTTTTTCTCCAAGGTAGGAAAATAGTATGCTTTTCCCCTTCTCTCCTAGATGCAAATGTGGCCAGATTGATTTCCCTCCAACTTTCCATGAAACAGATTCATTCCAACAGGACAATTTTGGGCAAAGGTACGAGTTTGTGAAGACAGTGTTCTCCTGAAGGCTGATAGAGCTACTTCAGCTAGAACATTTGTGGCACGTGGCCTGTGAAAGGCAGGCATTGAAATTAGGGTAGGGAACATCGCTGAGTGGGATCACAGAAGAAAGAGGGTGGTAATCAAGTTAGAGGATTTACGAGGTGGATCAGCACCTTGTAATGCAGCCTGAGGTGGAGATCTCAGCCACGCAGCGACAAGTGGAAAGACGGGTGTGGGCCGAAGTGTAAGAGCAAGCGAGGCTCCCGGCAGAGTTTCTAGCCAGACGCTTTTCCAGGCCTGTTTCTGTGCCCAGAAAGGCTCATTGCTCTGCACCATGCTCCCCAGTCTGGGCTTCGCGGTGGGGAGCGGTATGCGGTGTCCCTGCACCCACAGAGCAGATGGGACTTCTGCAGTAGTAGACACAAGGGAAACAATAATTGAAGTTGGGTGCAAACACAGGCTGAAGTTCACTCCAGGTGGTGGGATGGGTAACGCTCACTGTTTGGCTGATCCTTGTTCCAGATCTTCTAGTGAGAGTCGAACGTTTTTCTTTTCTTCAAGCTGCTTTATGCAGCAAGGTCAATAAAGCACCACTGCAAATCAATTCAAACAAAGGTGCAGGAGCAGATAACTCTGAACTCCAGATACTTGAAAGAGCTGCCACATCTGTAGCGAAGAACAGAGACAGAGTTATTTAGCTCATCTTTGTCAACTAATGAAACAGCCATCACATGGAAATGTGCTTCTCGCATACATTTCTGCTGAGAACTAGTTGAGATTAATATAGGCCAACTCTCTCTCATTTCACTTTCCATTTGTATTACCCCAAAGATTTGTTTGTTTACAACTGTCTAAGCGTTTGAATATAGTCACTCAGTTGACAGCGCTGCAAACTAGACGGAGTCGGACTCTGCAGTGACAGACCTGTGAAAAGGAGTGTGGAGTGCCGTGGGCTGGGGCACCAAGAGGGGACCACAGGGATGAGTTGCCCAAGCTGTAAGGAAGCCCTAGCTGGGCGAGCAGGAGATATTACAGTTCCCGAAGGTCTACCTATCTGCAGCAGAACATCTTTGGGAGTGATTGCTGCTAATTTATCCCCAGAGTTCATGTGGCAGGAGCAACTGCAGGATCAGTCACTGGAAGGCATTGGCTGGGCACCATCCTCCTGTCTCCTTCCTACTGGGAGCACAGAGCTAGCCAGGACTTCAGTCCTGGAGCGCACAGGAGCTCTGGATGCTGCTTGAGGCCCACCTGCCTGCTGGGCTGGGCATTGGCAGAGAGCGAGTGTGGAAATGCCATGGATGAGTGCGAGCAGGAGGCTGCCCCAGTGTGGGCAGGGTGCCCGCTGGGTGAGAGAGCAGAGCAGACTCTCCACGGTACCACTGCATGGGCAGGTCCACAAGTTTTTTTTCAGATAACCTGTTATATGGGATTTCCCAACGTGTGTTGGGATTTTCCAGTGGGGTGGAGTTCACTTCTGCTGCTAAATTGTTCCCCCAAGGAAGAAGGTGCATGTGAAACCCTGGAGATTTCAAGCTGTCAAATGCTCAGCTTCTCCGTTGGAGGGAATGGCATGCTCAGACCAACCTGGCCAAAAGCAGGAGTGCTGTACCAGTGCACAGAGTGCTATGTGGAGAGCTGGTGTCTACCTCCAGACCAGCCACAAACCCTCTGTGCCTTGAATCTAGACAAGCTCAGGTTGATGCCACACAGTTTTTGTGAGACCTCCTTGAGTCCAAGGTCAAGTTTCATGTGCTGAGGGACGTGTTGATTGTGGCCACGCTGTCCACGGAGCTTAACAGAGGGTCACAGAATCACAGAATCAGAGAATGTTCGGGGTTGGAAGGACCATTCTCCTCCACGCTTGCAAGGTCGGCTGGGACCAGAGCATGAGACGTCATTCAGCTGACATGGGGTTTAGCCCCGGTCTTGGACTGTGAGCTCGTGTAGACATGGGCTGAGCATTTGGCTCCTCTTCCAGGCTCATCTCAGGAGGTGTACGCAGCTGCAGCCCACGAGCATGGTCCTTCCCTGGGAGTTTGTACTTTGCACTGGGCTGGGAGGTGCAAACCCTCCTGCAAGACAAGAAGACTTCTCTGGCTTTGCTGGAGATATCAACGTGAGGATGTGTCCTGTGGGTGGCTTAGCTGTTTCTGTCCTGCATTTTGCACTAATGCTCTCCCTGACCATCTAACAAACAATAAAGAAATCCTTGCTAAAAGTACAATGAGCATCATGGCTTCTGGTTCTGTTCAGCACTGCAGTTGTGATATGGAAATCTGGGGTGGTACCCTGCAGTGAAGTGGCAGCCCCAGGCCCCTGGAGCACCCGGGTGGTGTCATGTTGCTCCTCAGAGTGCCCAAAAACAGAGACCAGGGGGTGAACTGCATCTGACAGAGAGCTCAAAGACTGCATTTCCTAGCAGTGCCAGTCACGCCGGTGCAGCAGGAACCGGTTGCTGTCACTGGAAGAACTGATGCTGAGATTTTGACCCTCACAGCAGAAGCGTGGTCCCAGATCAATACAGTGCAGCGTTTCCCAGACCTGGCGGCAGGCTGCTCTGCGCAGGAGCCTCAGTGCTCACGGGTGGCTCTGGGAGGGATACGGCTGCTCTGGCGTGCGAGCATCAGTAAGAGCTCTGAGCAGCACTCACATGCAGAGTGAATCACCACGTTTTCTCTCGTTTGATGGAGAATTTAACAAATTTGATTTCTTAAAATTGCATCTAGCATGAAATGTGAGTGCTCCAGTGTATAGGGAAGCATGGTAACTAGAACAGGACAGAGAAGAAAAGCTCCCCTCCAGTGTGCCTTTTGGTATTTTAAAAGTGCAAAAATGTCTGACAATAAGAAATTAAGCACATTTCTTGAGTATTGTTACTTTGACTTTTCATTTAGTCTACGCTTTCTTTCATAAGATGTATTTTATGAATGAATACTACGTCACAACTTGTATAAAATAAGCCTCTAAACGAGTAGTCCTTCTAAAAAGACAATGAAAAAGGAACTTGCAAGTAGATGAAAAATGTTGTTGTGCAGTAATTATTAGTAGTAAATTTGAACAGAAAAATTATGACTTTCTTCAAGTATTTCAACAAATTAAACTCAAAATATCTATTGACAAATATATAGCTCTGTGACACTTTTGGATCTTCACAAATCTACTTTTTAGGACACAAATTTCAATCAGTTCTAACATTAACAAGAAAAGCCATCACTCTGCTTAAGGGTACTTTCAGGGAAGCGCCTTTCCCTAGTCCAAGCACAGGGAATTCCAGACTCGGCACACACACGGAGGTGTGGTTCCACTGTTGAAGCTTGCAAAGATCTTCACAGCGTTGCTTGGATGCTCAGAAGATCTGGGAAGAGAGGAATCTTCAAATACTTGAGTCCGCTATGAGCGGGTCTGCTAGACACTGCAGAGAAGCCAGCGCACCTCTGGTGATCGCAGCTGTTGCAGAATAAGCGATCTCTCTAGCAAAGCAGTCAAAGAGACCAGCAAAGCTGCTCCACTGGGCCGCGAGACCAGCGTGCTGACCATCACCAGGTGCTGCTGCTTGGCGCGGGTCCCTTCTTGATTCGTGTGAAAGCCTTCCCAAGATGCCATCAGAAGGGACTGCAGGGAAAGGTCTGACCTAAAGCAGGTGATGGAGAAGTGCCGGGCAGAGAACCTGGCACGCAGGAGCTGATGGCGCCTGTGCAGAGATGGTGATGTTAAAGGCTGTCAAGGAGACCCTGCAACGGGGCAGAAGTGCCTTTCCAGAGCAGCGTCAGCAGGATTCGCCTCTGCTGCTGCACGTGCTCAGGGCACGGGGGACTGGAAACCGTGCGGACATTTATGGAGGAAAGCCCAATTCATCCACCCCTGGAAACCGGACCTGCTGACACTGGTGGAGCCAGGGCCTCTCGCTGCCTGGTCAGGGCAACCAGCACATGCATGGGTGGCCAAACAGCCGTGATTCCACCACGCGCTCCCAGCAGGCTGAGCAGATTTGCACTACAGACACAGCCCTTATCGGCCAGGACTTTTTGCTTGGCTTTGTATGACAGATGACCATGACACCAAGCAAAAGTTGTAAAGTGCAGCTTGCCCAGCTCCAGAGACTCAGGTCTGATCAGCTGGGGTCCTTTATGGGGCCCTTCTGGCACCCTGACCCCATCCACAGCTCAGCATGCCCTAGCCCAGCTGAGAGCTGAAATCACAGCAGAATGACCAGTTTCTATGCTTTCTCTCGCCAAACTTGTCTCATTGGTGTGGGGTGCCGTTCGTTGAGCTCATCGAGGTGTGCCATGTCCCCTTCCTCTCTTTGCCACATAAATGAGCTGCTGAGTACGGCATGTGATGGAGAAGAGAGGAGACATTCACCAGGCGAGAAAGGATGTTGCCTGAAGTGTCCCCATCTCTGCAAAGCCTCTGGGATGCACGGAGGAAGGAGTGAGCTCCATTTCATGGTGTGGTACCAAGATGGCTCTGGCTCAGCTAGGCCGCTGTTGGAGCGCAGGGGCTGCCTTTTCATCTTGGTGGGGACAAAACCAGGTTTCCCTGCAGACCTAGAGGGTATCCTCACGGTCACAAAACCATCCGGCATGAACCTTGATAATGCGGCTTCCACACACTGTGAGCCTGCTCTGAAGGGATGAACTTGCTTGCAGTTTTCTGTGCACTTTACTGTGCTGGGCAGTTCCCACCTTGTGTGAAGGGGCACGAGCCAAAGCATTTCTCTGTGCTGCAAGCAAGGAAATAAATACAGAAGCCTGAAATGTGAAAGGTTTTGATTGGAAGGTTCTGCCAGTCTAAATAAAACTGTTTTTCAAGCTTCATGCCTTATCATCTGGATTTGCAGCTGGCAAGAACAGAAGCTGCTGCCAGCCAGCCAGCGCTCTGCAGATCTACCCAGGTGGGCCTTCTGCATCTCCTGTTTGTGTTTCATCAAGGGAGGCTCAGTGCACCGTATCAATCCCTTCCCATCAGATAAGAGTGTAAAGTACTCAGCTAATGCAAGTGTATAGTAAATCAATAACATGCCACTACTAATACACTTTAATTAAAGCACAACAGACTGCAGCTTCTCTGCGATTACAGGGAAGGAGAACTGGCTGATATGGCATCAGGAAAAGGCAGCTCATAGATTTGAGGATAAAAGAAAACCTGTCCTAGAAGTGGACTGGGGAGTGGGAGGGATCAGAGCAAGGAACGGTGGAGTTCAGAGGGAGAAGGCAGGGGCTGGAAAACAACAGCACAAGCTGCGCTGCCATTGCACGTGCGGAGAATACAAATATCCCGTGGGCCGATGGAACGGGAGAAGGACATCAGGGAAAGCAGTACCTGTGGAAGAAAGATGAAATGTGTGGTGACTCACAGCTGCTGGAGCTGAGACCCTGAGTGACTTCATAAAATCTCTCTTCGCAAAGGGACTTTCAGTAAAACAAATACCAATGATGAGTGAGGCACTCATGAGACAAAACCAAAGGGAAGTCAGGAGCTAAAGGGCTGTATTGGAAAACATGGACCAAGGCTCACCGCCCACACGGGGCTCTCCTCCTGGGTGGGAGGGCAGGACTGTGCCGAGCTGCAACAGCTGTACCGTGCCGTATGGGCAGCATCACCCAACACGATGGCCCAGGACTTCTGTGAGCCAGGAGGTCCCTGGTGGGATGGTGACTCCTTTCAGTTCCCACTAACTCTGCCCTCGCAAGCCTGCTGTCGAGCCTGCGGCCGCTGGGAACAGCCACCCCTTTTAGAGCAAAGTGAGGTTTTTCATACGGCCGCACAGTCCCAGAAGCGAGTGCCTCAGGGGTGAGCTGCTTGTGTTTGCACTTTAATCCACCTCTCCTGGCGACTTCGTAGCATATAACATTTTGCTCAAATATGTTAATTGAAATTTAATTGAAACTGGTTGGCTGGGGGCTCTCAAAGGGCTTAAGGGCTGGAGAAATGACAGTCAACCACGGAAAGCATTGCACTGCACGGCAACAATTTGGGCTCATTAGGGCCTGGGCTTGGTCTTAAAATAGTTATCAATTCTCTGAAAGCAAGCATGGCAAAAATATTGTGGATTACACTTCATTTGGAAGAGAAACATGTATGAACGGACAGCGACGTGATTTGAAAGGGTCGCGACAGGTAAAGAGAGAGGGTTTGTCTTGAGTTTTTCTCAGTGTTTTGGAGGGAACGATGTGAAAGCGACGCGCTACCTGGGTGAGAAACCAGGAGTCAAAGTTGTGGAAAGGTCTGAAGGCACGGAGAGAGCTGATGGGAAGGTGAAGATGGGTTTGCAGGGTGCATGGGTTTGCAGAAAAGGCTGGAACAATTTGGGAATGCATCCCAAAGAGCTAGAAGAGAGCAGTGACTGTCCATCTAGGGAATCAGCTCCACCAGCTATATCCTGCTGGTTGGGAATTTTTGGGGACGTATACCGATCGAGACTGTCGGTGTTGGAACCATCAGACCTAAAGCCCATGACAAATTTTCTTTGGCTCTCCATGGGCTGGCGATTCAGACTTGGAGGTGACGTCTCTCACCATCCAGCCCTGGCTGCATCCCTCCCCACCAGCATCCTCCCTTCCTTCATGTGGGACTCGCTTCTCAGGACGTATCGGACCTCTGGAAATCTCCAGGAGGTACCAGCTAGCTAAATGTTGGGGGAAGGTTACCTGTTATTGATATGCTATTCCTGATGTGTCTGAATTAAGTACCCTTGTCCCTGGCTGCTTGCATAAATAATACACAGTATTACAGCCCCTGCATGAAATTTGAAGTAAATAACTAGAGTAGTTATGGAGCAGGATTACCCTGAAATTTGTTTCCATCCTATCATTGTGATTTGGTTGTCTATGGGCATTAGCGCCGCAATATAATAAGCAAAGTCTCTGAAATACCTTCGTGAGAATTAGGGTTCTATAAATTAACTGATTACTGATAAAGCCTAATTATAAATTAGGTCTTATTATCAGAAGCTTCTGAACTACACTGAATGAATTAAAGCTGAAGGAGCAGACATATTTCCGTTAACCATATGAACTCTCATAAAACATCTGAAGAGAGACTGCTCTGCACTGCTCCCTGGCTGAGCCCAGGGCATTAGTGTGAGCTTTTACAAAACCGGGCAGGACTACACCGAGACAGCCCCCCTGCACCCACGAGTCTGGTACATTCAGCTACAAACTCTTCTTCACTCCTTTCCTTGCTGTTTGCCCAGGGAACAAGGTGATCCCTTCGCTAGAGGTGAGATCATTTCTCACCTGGTTGCTGGGACACCCAGCTGGCCCAGTGCAGGCAGTGAAGACGCCCAAGGGAAGCAGCATGGGGCTGCGGAGGCAGTGCATCGGAGGGCTCAGAAATCGCGTTCCTCTCACTTTCCTTGGAAAAAATCCAAATTCTCACAAGACACTTGCTAACCTTTGTCCTGCAAATCCTCGCTGTGACCTTGGTGGCACTGTGCACGCAGGCACAGGGGCTGTAGAATTGGAGATGAAAAGAGGTTTCTTCAGTGATTTTGTCCCAGCCTAACACTTTTTTTTTTTTTCTTACTCACTGCTGGAAAAACAGCATTTCTCTGCCTGCTTCCAGCTGATGTCTGTCAATAAACCACATAATTTTTCAGGAAGTGGTCTGTCTTGAAGACACGTCAAAATATGCTAAGCTTTTCTTGGTAAAACCAGTAAAACTGGCTACTCTGAAGATGTTGGAATGCGTGTCCTATCATAATCTCCTTGACAACATTTCCCATGTGCCTCTGTGGGTGTGTACGGGAAACAGAGAGAGAACTGGGCTGGTGACATCGAACAAATGAGTAGCATCAGCACCGGGTCCCTGGGTTCAGGGTGCAAGGGGACCTTTGCTGCAGGGCGACCATGCTGGAAGGCTGGGTTGGCGACAACCCTGCCAGCAGCAGGTACCTCCTTGATCTGGCTGTGATGGTGCACAATAGGTGTTTTTTTCTGGCAGAAGTGTTGAAATACCTGGCTTCAGGACCAGTGTCTTCTTTCTTATTTTTTTTTCCCAACTCCGACACCCTTTCGGAGTCAGAGCTGTGTCTAGATTCTCCTTTGCCGGTGGACCTGCTCTGCTATTGCACTGTATTAAAGTAGGAAATCCTTGGCTTCGTGGGAGATTTCTCTCTGTTGATGGGGACTGGGAAATTTAGGAGCGCAGAACATAAAATGCAAGGATATTGAGCATGCGTCCCTCAGTATGAGGGCTGTACCATGTTTGTGACAGTCGTGCTTATAAATGTTTTCCTTGCCATCCAGAAATCAGTTTATTTTCTTGTCTGTTCCATCCAAACTCCAGTTCTCTGGGAGCTTGGATCCCTCTAGGTTACAGCCTCCATTTACCTATGGCCAGTGAATCTATTCTTGTGCCACCATGGACTCGCAGTTCGACGAGCTCCTCTCCCTCCCTGATGTCCCCCAGGCAGATTTACAAACAGTAAACTTTCTTTTGCTAGCCTGCTCAGACCCAGGTTTTTAGCTTACTCCTCTAAGAAAGGCTCCCCATTCCCTGGCAGCTGTGAGTTCAGGCTCTTGAACACGACGAGCAAGGAGAACTCATAGTCCAGTTCAACAAACTACAGCCCAACAGCTGGATCTGCCATCATTCAAGACCTTTTTTTCTGTCACTTTCTCTCCTGTTCCTCATTCCCTATTCATGATTTTTAAGCAATATCTCCACTCCCCTGAGTGTTGGCCCCACCGTAGCAGGAGGATGAAGGCAGCTCGTGCCCCATCCCATGCCCAAGCCGCACCCAGGGTGTGTGTATTCTCTTTTGCAGGTGGAGACTGGAGCTCGCTGTAGCACAATCAGGGACATGTTTCTGAAGAAATCCAGGCTGAAGTGCCCTCCTGAACTCCAGCTGAGTTACTCTGGGTGTGTAAATCCTTCAGTTCAGCTACTTCCAATCCTAATTATTATCAGAGCAATTCAGGACAGTGCTTGAGAAGTTTAGCTTCTCTTAGATGTATGATTCAAAAGATGTGAGTATTCTCATCACTGGACTGAAAAATCTGCTGAAAGGCAGGGATTCATGGACTTCAGGCCATAAAGGACCATCGCAGCTGCTGGACAGATCTTCTGCTTAACACAGGCCAAAAACTCTTGCCAATAATTTACAGTTCAAACCCATAACTTCTCTTTAATGCCTCTGAAAAGATGGAAAGATTTGATTAAAGGCCTCTAAGTGAAGAAAAATCCACTGTGTCCCCAGGCATGCTATTTCCATGATCAGTTGCCTCACTATTAAAAATTGCACTTTATTTCTGGCCTGAATATGTCTACCTTCAGTTTCTAACTGTGGGCTGTCAGTCTGCCTTTTTCTACTGTGTCCAAGAATTATCCACCATTTTGAATTCCTTTCCCCATGGAAGAGCTTGAAATCTATGAGTTACATCTTTTGGACTGATAAAAAAAGGTCGAGTGGTTATTTTTAATTGTAATAGTATTTTCCAGCCTTTGAATCATTATCCTTCTCTCCCACCTGTCCAACGTGTCAACAACTTTTTGATAGAGGAGCACCCCAATGGGATATGATTTCCAGTTGTGGACTCACCAGTCGCAGGTGGGTCATCATGTTCCAAGACCAGTATCTCTGGGAACAGTCCACTTCTCTCACTCTGGAGTGGTGGTTTCCTAAAGGAAAAGAAATTCTGACTACGAGTGAAGGTAGAATCATAGATCTGAGTGAAACTAAATTTCTTAAGCACTGACCTGAATTGCTGTGCAGTTATGCACCTGAGCAATGATCCCAATGGGAATCCTACAAAATATTATGGTCTCCTAGGAAAAAGGCAATGACTGTGAATCAGACTATTCTCAATGTATTTTGTGGTCACCTGGGCAGCTTTGTTGCTTAGAGAAGGCAGTCACCTGCCTGTGGGAAGTGTGGTATGTGTGGTGGCTCATACCCTTCTCCCGTGGGACGCACAAAACCAGTGTGTTCTGGTGTCCCTGTGCAGCTGTACAGAGCAGGGCGTTGCTTGATCCCCGTGACCACCACTCTGCTTCTCACTCACCACCTGCTTACAGCTCTAGTCTAACTTCAGGGTGGCAGTTCCCTGGGGGTATCTGGCCACTCTTGGTGCTGTAGCAGACCTCTATCCAGCAGTGCAGGAAAACATGCAATTACCTTGGAAAGTGCATGTTCTCAAGCAGGTGATTGCCGGATACCAGCTGGGAAGCAGCATCCAATGCCTGCGAGTTGACAAAGTGACACCAATCTGCTCCTCCGGTAGGGAAAAATAATCATTTGGCTTTTTAAGCAGAAGTTCTGTGTAAAGCTGTTTTCAGTCCTCCCCAGCAGAGCACACAGATGGGAGAGGATTGTTTTCATGATGACAAGGATTTGCTTCCTTTATTTGCCAGTGCAACCAAACATTTAATTATAAAAGCTCCTGAAATTAAGTAGATGCGAAAATTAAGATGAATATGCTCATTTTTGTCAGTACTGTGAAATGCTTTTACTCTGAAAGACTCATTTCATTACAATATACTGTAACGGAACGTTAACAGTCACATAATGACCTTAAAACCTGTTTAGAATGCAGAAACAGGTCATTGCTGTTCACTCTCTTAAGAGAAGTCATAAACCCCTAAACACTGAGTTGACATTGGGAACACCTTAATTATAGGAGCACAACATCTATGGCTCAGGATACAGTCTCCTCTAGATTACAGTCTACTTGCGGGACATACGTGTCAGAAGGTCACTGAGGTGTGTTGCTTTCCTTATTTTTCTCTTCTCTGGAACATCTGGAGAAACAAAAAATCTCATGTAGCAGGATGCAGGTTGCTTCTACCATGTAGAATTAAACCGGTCCAGTTAAATCAAATCAACCAGCACAAAGGCATTTTTAGTGTGGTTGCAGTGGTCTGTTTCAAATGAGCTGAAGCTTCTTCCTCATTATCTTAGGCAAGCTGAAAGAGGCCTGGCTGATGTGGAAGAGAACGTACAGGCTGCACCTTTCCTCAGGTTGAACTGAATCACGTTGTCATGACACCTTATGGTAAGTGGACACAAGTCCAAGCACAAACAAGCCCCAAAGGGGGGCATTCACCTGACGTACCATGGAGAAGAGGGTAGAGCAGCCAAGAGCATCTCCTGTGGTGCGAGGAAACTTGCTCCCCAGATGTGACTGTTCTGGTTCCCCAAATCCCACAGAGAGACCTGGGGTTAAGGGCCTGGCCTCAGAAGGCTGTGCACCTCCGTTGACAGCCCACTTCACAACACAGTTAGACATACTATGGGCCGATTACTCCCCAGATCAGCAGTCTAGGGCTAAGGAAAACTGCCTGGAACAGCTCAGCTGCAATTACCTCATCTTTCTGGAGGGAAAAGTTGCAAAGAAACACGTTAGAAAGAATCAAACAGCTGTCCTTTTGATCCAGATGTTAGTCTGAGGTGGAGTCTCCTTGGTCTCCCAGAACTATGATGCCATGGCTTGATAGGGAGACATGAAAGGCCGTGCTGGAGATGATGGTATTGTGTAGCGGAAAAGGTATGGGAGTCATGAAACAAGCGGGGCTCAGCAAGCTCACAAAACCTGCTGGGGCACATCTGGACTATCGGTCAGGATGCCCCAGGGGTGCTTGGCCACCTCGATAGCTCATGCGTGCCCCGGGGATGTGCCAGTTTCTCTTGCACTGCCTGTTGACACACATGCAGACCTAATCTCCCCCCAGCATGGCAAAATGAGTCAGTGGGTGCACCCTGAAATAGAGACCTGAGTTTGCAACAGCAGCAGGTGGCACTGATCAACAAGGACTCTGGGACATCCCTCAAACGTAACAGCCGATGTGCACACCCATTGTCTAATGGCAATAGCAATAGAAGTAGTGTTCAATGTGTCATGTCCTCTCCTCCTGCCTGGTACCTATAGCCATGTTGAGGAGCTCTAGACCACTGAGTAGGTACATATGAGCTGCCTTTGCTCAACATTTATGCTTAGCATATGCAGAGGTCACCAGGCTCCAGGTGAGAGAAATGGCAAAGGAACTGCAGTGCTCATCTGTGTCAGCCTGAAGGATGGATGTCTGCAAGGTCAGCATGGAGCACCTCCATTCTTCAGTCCTCCCTGGATCTGGAAACCTGGAGCAGGTTGTGGCAGTTCAGACAGCCCGTGCCAGGAAAGCTGCCTGGTGTTTTTACCTTTGCAGCTCTTCTCAGCCAAGCTGCAGGAGCAAAATATCACCAGATGGCTGGAAAATGTGTCAGAGGCTGCGGCACAGGGAACCCCAGACCTTGCTTTGAAACTCCCTTGTTAAATAGTGAATTTCCTGGCAGCAGTGTCTCAGGATGAAGGCTTAACAGAAGGGCGCCAAAGGAGTAACCCTGTGTGACAACGCAGAAGAATTTGATCAATCAATCTTCTTAATTCGCCAGTGAAAAATGCAGCCTTTACAACAGGATGGTGAGGGTGCCAAGCCGCCTTGTTTTACCTAGATCTTAAAAAGACATCTTCACATGCTCCTCAAGGAAGGAAAACTCATGTGAAGAAGCAATTCAGAGGAGCTTATGGTGAGGTGCAGAGAGATGACCCTCGCTCATATGTCACAGGAGAGCAGAGCTCACCTAATATCAAAGAGCCAAATAATTTAAAAGAAGTCTTCTGTTCCCTTCCTTTGCCGTACTCAATGGCCCATGAAGTTATCACGCAGCTGGAGTGTGCCAGAACAGGCTGAAGGGAAATGTACAGTCAGCAGAGTGAAGACTCAAGGGTCATCAGTGATGCTTCTGTGAGGATTCTCTTAGAGGCATCAAAGCCTGAGTACAAAGCTGGCCAGAGCAGCTGTCTGACGTGTCTTCACCTCTTGCTGCTCTTTTTAGACATGTTGTGGCTTTTGTGTCACCCTAAATCAGCAAAATATGGATATTAGAGTCCATAGAGTACGGTGAAAGTAGGAACATCTGTGAGTGCAATCAGGCTACTGATACCTTGCCTTTCCAACCTCCCGTTTCCAAGCTTTCCAACCTCCCATTTCCAAATCTTGTAGCTGGACACAGCTGAAAACCTCTTGGATTGGTACTTCTGGGCTCTGTGTCTGCTCCCAGGTGGGTTTCCTCTAAGAGTATTACAAAAATCGTGCAGCTGGCATCAAGTGCCAGGAGAAGGTAGTGACTCCCTGGCCATCAAACAAGTTCTGCAGCTGGAAGTGTAGGAACAGGCTGAAAGAGGCAGAAAGCTGGAGGCGAGGCTGAAGATCCGGGGGCGGTGAGCTGTACAAAATTTGTGTCAGATGCAGCTGAACTCCCAGTAAGTCTCTACAAACGGTTGCAAAAACATACGGTTGATGGTTCTCGGTTATTATGGGGTACAGCAGCCACAGCCTCGCTGTGGTCTGTATGGAGGTAGGCATGAGGACTTTCCTCAGGTCTGTCAGGATTTGACCTTGTTGCTAACAGAAGCAAGAAAAGTCTGGGAAAATGCAAACAGAGGTTCCCTTGCAGGCTGTTCATGCCGGGTTCCTGCCTTCTGAGATGCTCCAGGGGATCACTCCTTACAAACCCTCCTGCAGGTGCCTGCCCAGCCTGGGGCTGGGAACCAGCGAACGATGCTGAGCCATGCTGGGGCTTGCTCTTTACAGTAGCTCCTGTTTGGCAGCCACCATGTTGCCACTTTGCAAAGGGTCAATCTTCTTATTTTCTCCTTCAGACCGTAATTGCTGTCAGTCCTGAGGATGCCTGGTGCTAAGACAGGAAGACAAATACCAGCACTGGTTGCAGGATAAATCACTGCCTGTGGGCTCTCCTGTTGCCTGGTGGGCACAGTAGGTATCTAGTTGGAGTTGTATTGTTGCAGCTTTATACGCAGTATTCACGTGGAGCTGCTTTTCCTTCAGTAGAGTCCGTTTCAGCAAAAGCAGGAGCTAAGGCAGATACTTTGCACAGATGGTGCTGTCATCATCCGATAAAGATCTCACAGCCTGTGTGAAAGTAAGATTTCTAGCACTGGGATGGGATCTGGAGTTCCCAAACTGGCTGCTGTGGAAGATCCCTAAGGATTCCTTTCTAGGCCAGTCTCCAGGGGCGCGCCCAGGTTGGCACTGGGGTCCTCTCCACCTTCTGACTGGTGACCCAACAGCAGCCACAGGTGGACGATCAAGGACAGACAAGAAGTGGAGAGAGGATCCAGCAAAGGGCAGAGCAACAGGAAAAGGAGAAGTGGGGTGTCTCCACACCCTCCTGACCCAAGAGGAGCTTGGAGCTAGCAGGATCTGCTTGGCACCTGGAACTGCGATTTTGTCAGTCTGGGTTTATTCTTCTCCTCTGTAGTGATAGTCTTCTCCTGTTCAGCCCTCCCCGTGGGTCTTTCATGTCAGCTTTGCACAGTGAGCTGCAGAACACACATTTATTCTGCAGTTTGAGTGTGAGGTCAATACCGACCTCGCTCCACTGTGTTATTCTGCAGTAACTGGGATCTGTAATACGTGGAACATTCACCATTTCTTCCCACAGCCTTACTCACGGCATAAGGAGGAAGGACTGTGTTGTGCTCTAATCTGGCAGTGTACATTCTACATGCCATAAATCTGTTGTATTTACCCCCATATTTGTAGTAAAATAATGCTGTATCTTTGCATCTGGGCTGCCAGGCATCAGCGTTCCTTTCGTGCTGTCATTGCAGGAGAAACACAACACCAACAATATACCATTACCACTACAAAGTGACAGGACTGTAGCTATATCTGTGCTAATGTGCTGCGCTGTATGATAATTACAAATGCTTTTCATACACACGCTTTTTTTTTGAAGAGAGAGAGAGAAGTCTGAAGAGACTCTGAGCTGGTAGCACTGCACGAAAATCCTATTCTTCAGGAGCTGCTCGGCTGAGAACGGGCAAGTCATTGCCTAGTTTCAGCCCCACCACCATCATCTTCACGTGAGCCTGTCTGGCATACACTCTGTAATGTGCTCAGTCATGTCAGCCTTGTTTTGTAAATAAAGAATTAAAAAATGACATACAGGAATACTCCAGTTGGCTGTTTTCCTTTCCAGATGCCCAAACAGAACGTGCATTTGAACAGCAAAACGGCACTCAGGCAGCGTGAGTGGACGCTGAATCCCTCAGAGCAAAGGTATGTCAAGGCTTGCAGATCTATTTTTAGTGTCCTGTAGTATGTCAGGGTCATATTAAGCAATGTCTGTTAGTTCTGAACATTTTAATGTTGACATATCTCTCACTTCATAATTTAGCATCCTACAATAGCAGGTTGAGGAGATTTCTTGTACTCTGATGCTGATTTTTAATACCTGTTGCAAGGGATGTGTTGATATTCAAGCTGGGGTAGCAGGCTAACATGAGTTATTTCTAAGCAAATGAGCCTGGCACAGGCCCTAAGCAAAATAATGGTACCACTACCAACTGAGCACCTAGAAAATCAACAAGTATTGTCCCACATGGTTTTATACCAATTAGATCCTGTAAAACACGTCTGTTTTCCTTTTTTACTGGAACTGGAGGTGGATTTGAGGAGGACCCCGTGGCCTGGGTGCAGCAGGTGTCTGCAATGCGCCGGACAAAGCGGCGAATTGAGTAACTGGGATCCCATGGGCCCATGCACTTGTGTTCATGTGGAGCTAAGGGCAAGCTTACCCCTTCAAAGGCAAAAAGGAGCTCCTGGAACACAGTGGCTCCAAAGATGGATTGAAGACTGCTATGGGCAAATGAGGAAATGTGAGCTGCTAGTGCATGAGGGGTTAATGTCATCTGGTGTACGCTGATACAGGGATGGGCAGGGAAAGGTTTCTTCCCTCCACATGCGAGTGCTCACGTCAAGCCTGGATTATGCGTTGCCAATTGGATGTTCGCACTTGTAAAAGGGTGCAGGAACTGGAGAAGGTTCAGAACAGAGCCACAAAAAAATAATTTGAGGACTGGAGAAAGTGCCCTACAGTGAATGATTTTAAAAAGCACAATCTGTTTGGATTGTAGAAAGGAAGAGCAAGAGGTGACTTGATTAGCGCGTAAGTACCTTCATAGGGAAAAAATACCAGGCACTAAAGGGCTCTTTAATTTAATGGAGAAAGCCATAATAAGAACTAATGGCTGGGAGCTGAAGCTGGAGAAATTCAGACTAAATAAGCCACAAGGTTTTAACAATGGAGGTGATTAAACACTGGCACAGAGTCTTGAGGGAAGGTGAGCGTCCTCTGTCTCCTGATAGCTTCTGTTCAGGCTCAGGCTTCTGTTTTGGAAGACATGTTGTAGTCAAACATCAGGGATTTTCCTTTTTGCAGGGGTAAAGCCTTTTCTCATCGTGAGGGATGGGTCTCAACACGGCAATGGGACCTCCTGGCTGAAAACTGCTGTGGAAAATTGCTTTCCCATCTGGATGTCCCAAGGGTAAAGGGACGTCCTCTAGTGAAAAATATCTTAATATCACCTTCAGGTGCATAAGGCTCATGGAGGTGGCTGAAGAGCTGGCGGCCCAAGAGTGATGCAGCTCAGCACCTGAGACCGCTCATTTAGCATGAACGTTCTCCCATGCCATTGGTATCTCATTTCCCATTCCTTCTCCAGCTGAGACCTTCCCTCTGCCTTGACAGGTGTTGCTGTTGGGGCTATAGACAGGTTCATGCTCTTCCACCCAGAAGCCTCTGGTCCTCTGAAGTTGAACCTCTCCCTGAAGCCAGCAAGATGAACAAGTCCCCTCCCAAGGCCAAGTCCCCTGTATATAAACCAGTGCCAGTCCGATGGTGCAGCTGTGGACAGAACCAAGCTTATTCACCCAAACTGGACATCCAGCTTCAATCCTGTTTATGTTTTCCTTTGGTGACCCCTTTTAATTCCACACTGGTTACCGTTACAATCATCTGCCTTTTTTTTGTTTTGTTTTTAAAGAAGATTTTACTGTCCAAGTTGTATGCAGGATGCTATCTTTGTTGTTGTGCTGTGAGAATTGCTGTGAGATTTTCAGTGTATTTCCAATTTCTTTAGCAACAAGCAGCTATGTTAACATGACTCCCTTTGAAGTACGCATGCACTGGCATTTATTCTGCATGTGGCTGCTTGGCCAGCTTGAAAATATGCTGCTATCCCTCCACCTATCTATAAATGTTTCAGTCACACAGTCATGGAGCCTAAGCAATACCAAGTGACTTATGTGATGGCTTATTCACCATAAATAATGAGTAGTGGAAGAAAAATACCACTGTCAATAGTTCAAAGCCCATCAGTGAATAGAAATATGTTCCCATGATAAGTACATTTATAATAACCGAGCACATTTATGCAAAACAAACTGTTCAGAGTTAATTTCTGAGAGAAAAAGAAATCCAGCATTAATGGAATAAATGGCTAATCATGTGTCACTCCATCTGTTTTAGGGAACTACCACAAGCCTTGCCCATTTCTGCAGAAAGCCAGTAGTGTTTCGCAGTGTTTAACCACTAGACTGAGCTCTTGCAGTGGACTGCTGGTGGCCGCAGAAAGGTCAGGGCAGCACATGCATTTGAAGAGATCGTTTTAAGGAGGGCAGGCATTTTGTGAGGCAACTTCCCACCTGCTCAAGTCTTTGACCATTTCTCTTCCTGACAGCATGCTCAGGCATGCATTTTGTCTGTACATATCCTCACTTGAAAAAATTTTCCCTTTAAATCTTAGTGTTTTATCACTTAAGGGCATCATTTCCTACTTCACCTCCCTGGGAGTCTAATTCATCCACCATCTGATTCTCCTGTGGTCCTGGTATCAGGAGTAAGTCATCTGCACACAGACTAGTTTCAGGTACTTGGTCTCCAGACTTCATTTCTTCTACTCCTTGGTGATAAGGTACAGGTAAGCCAATAGAGCATTTCCTAATATTAAAAATATAAAAATAGAGGTACGAGAAAAGAGTGTTTTCCCTAGTGAAAGTGGTTAGGGTTCTGATCTTCACAGAACTGTTAGAAATAGCACAGAGTTTTCTATAGTGGTTTGGCTCAATTTCTAAATTATCTTTTGCTGGAAAAAAAATATTGGCAGGACACCAAAATTCTCCAGCAATCTTATCAAGTGCTTTTGAGGAAGCTGCAGCTAGTCGTTTTGGGGGATTAACGCTGATTTGTCACATTCATTCTTAATAACTTTTAACAAATCCAACCCAAGCAGATCACGCATATCATTTTCATTTTTCCAGTAAGGTTTGGATTGCTTTTCCGTTATCACTATCTGAGAGATGTATGTGGAAATCCAGGAGATGAGGGATACCTGCCCAGCTGACACCACCAAATGTCAGCTATAGGGTGTAATGGCCTGGATGAAGGATGCAGTGGGGAGGATCCCGTTGTTGGATGTTTGGATAGCTGCTCTGCGAGGACCATGGGCAAGACACAAAGGCGCAGACCTCATAAGGTGCCTAGCTAGGGTCCTTGTGCTGACTAAAGTCAGTGGCAGTGGTCTGTGTGAGTAACATTAGCCCAAGGAGGAATGGGAGAGAAATTTTAAACAAAAAGTTTAATTTGCTAGCGAGGATATTATATAGTAAGATCTCAACGGTAGAACTTCAGAAATGCTCTCAGAACTAAGTATGCAGCAAAGTAGAAGTCTTAAGGCATAGAAATGTGTATGGGATCAGGTTGTGGACCTGCTAGAAATTCAGTAATTTTGGGGGGAATGTTCCCATGAGACGCAGGTTCTCACATGGCCAAAACAGACCTTGGCTGCAGATGGCATTTAAGAATAGGGTAAAAAGTCAACAGCTGAACCAATGCCACATGTTGACAAGTATCTGTCTGAATGCTGAAACTGTAAAAATTAAGATAAGTGAACTGGAGACTCCATTCTAAAGGAAGTTATTGACTTAACAGGCCTTCTAGATAGCTGGCAGAGAGATAGCAATCAGTGGGACATTCATGCTATGGTGTTATTCATATAGTAACAAGAGCATAATGGGCGTCAGTGGAGAAGAGGCACTGGGGAGGTCTCAAAGGTTAATAAGGTCAACAAATTCACTGTATCAATAAGAAGCACTCAATTCCCGTGGACTAAAATTTCATGCAAATGTGGGAAGCAATGGCTTGGTGGCTGTACACTGTACTCTATGGGTAGGCGACAACTCCATGGTGGTGCACAGGGTCATCAAGCACTGAGTAATATTAGTCGGTACCTCAGGGCTGATAACATGAAAATAAAAGTAGACTTCAATTACCCCCGTGGTGATTAGTGACTCTTACAAAGCGGTGAGGTGCCGAGACTACATTTTCAGGCAGCGTAAGTGACTGTTTCTTCAGAGAATAGGAAAGAGGAGAAGCAACCTTTGATTTAGCGTGAAGCAGTCCAGGAGACCTCGTTCAAGGTCTAACCATCAAAAAGCAGCTCCATGAGCGTGACCATAATAGACTGAAGTTCAATACTCTGTAGGAGAGGGGGGAAAAAAGCAGAAGGCACTCTGATAAAGTTTAAAGGGAAACTACAAAAAAAATGAGGAGACTAGTTGAAAGGGAATTTAAAGCAATGGCTAGAAGGGTAAAACGATTGAAAGTAGTGGGGTTACTTTTGAAAGACATTGTATTAGAAGCTCTGGAACATTATTAGAAAACTTAAATGGACAGAAATAATTCTGGCCATGGTTATACGCCGCATAAAAGAAGCCACTAGAATTAAAAGGATATCTTTCAAATGAGGAAAATAAACTCTAGCAAGTTAATGTAAACCCATACTAAAATGGGCCAAAAATGTGTTTGAGAAAGAACTTGCTAAAGACATGAAAACTAATAATTACATTTTTTTCAAGCATTAGAAGGTGAGTCTATGCCATAGGGCTAGTACAGCTTGTGGAAGATCAGAATTCAGTGGGAGAACTGTGGAAGAAAGCGCACAGCAGGAAAGTTAAATAAACAGCGGAACATAGTAATGTTCCCACATGGGGAATTTTCATTGCAAGGGATAAGTAGAAGGAACTGTTTTATATTTTAGGCTTGAAATTAAAAATCAAATAATAAAAATTCATCAAGACCAGATGGTATTTTCCAAACAGCTGTGAAGGAATCAAAAAATGAAATTCCAGTCTGTTAACTGTGCTGGGTAATCTGTCACTTCAACATACCTATGCACTAGAAAATAGAAGGTAGAGAATTTCTTGCCAAATTATTACAAAGAGTTGAAGGGAAGTGTGGAAAGCTGTGAAATGGGAAGCCTGATTTTTTACAGGGAAAGCTGGAAAACACTACAATAAAGAGCAAAATAAACAAGCACATAAGGCAGAACAAGACGGTGTCTCATCGAAAACTGACCAACAAACCCTCCTAGATCCTGGAGGGAAGAACAGATATAGCCCTGAGTACCTGGGCTTCCAAAAAGCTTGCAATAAAGTTTGCCCCCAAAGCAAAAAATATGGGATAAAAGGAAAGGTCCTTATATGGTATAATGGCCACTTAAACGATATGAAAAAATGCAGGAATAAAATCCTTCATGTCTCAAGAGAGCAGTGCTGGAGTCAGGAGAATCTGCCTACAACAATAAATTAAACAGTGCCAGGGAACCTTCCTGGGCAGTGGAATTCACTAATTACGGTTTTATACTGTGGACCTTTTAGCCTGGCCTCTGGCTCGGTTTTTTCTAGCCAGCTCACACCGTACTGAAGAATTCATAGGCCCTACAGGGCAGCTGGTGCAGCCCAGGGTAGTTTCCAAAGGCCAGCGTGGGTAGTACCAGCCTTTGCTGGAGGGTGGGAGAGTGTTAATACGAGGTATGGGCGTGTGTCATGCCATGACAAGTGTGATATATGCATGCATAAAGGTATGATATGAAGACGTATAAAGACTTAATCTTTGGGAACATCAGTGTGATCCTTGCTTACATTCTTTCCTTAGAAAAGAAATGTTAGGAAACAAAGAAAACGTTAGGAGCAAGCAGAAAATAACTTACTGTATGTATAAATCCATGGAGTGACCCCATTTTGGATATAATATACATTCCTATTGAAACTGCCCCAGAAAACTTTTGGCAAGTTAGAGAAGAGCTTCAGAGATGCACAAGAAGGATAACCGGATATTTAGAACAACTTTTGTAGCAGGAGATTTTAGAAGGCTACCCCACCTCAAGTTGGAAGAAGGATGGTTGCACAGGGAAGAGAAATGCTGTGGTGGCTAAAGTCCTACAAAATCATGAGTGACACAGAAACAGTCAATAGAGAACTGTTATTTCCTATTTTCCCAAATGCAAAACCCTGCAATCAGCATCTCAAATAATTGGGCGAGGAATTTGAAACCAGCAAAGGAAAGATCCCCTGAGAATGCACATTCACACTTCATAACACGACGTCTGGACATGTCGTGGAGTCTAAAGATACAAACAGGTTCAGAAATCAGGGAAACTGTTATGTGGACAAAGAGGGTATTGTCTGAAACACAGTGATGCAGAACAACGTTCAGCAAAAAATCCTTGAGCCCCACTCTGCTGGCAGCAGGGAGACTCGCCCGGGCAACGCCACTCCGTGTTTGTCCGGTTTCTTCTGAGCATCCCATGGTGACCATTGGCAGGGACAGGTAGTGCGGAGGATAGATCTGACCCAGGATTCCTATTACATCCTGACGTGAGTTTGGGGACTTCCACTGTGTAGGGATTCTCAGTCTGGTATTTTAACAGAACAACTGCCTGCAGTAGTGGACAGCGGTGAATTAGAATTTCTGACAACAAAGGGAAAAGCTGATCTTTATTCTGTTTAGAGAACTAAAAATACGATCAGTCTTTTACAAAACTGGGACACGTATTTGTCAACAGTTTTTTAGAATTAAAAAATACACTTTTAAAAATGTATGCTGGTGTCACATCTGATTCAACAGTGACGTGAATATATTTCTTGCTCTGGAGAGTTTTTTCCCCAGTAACTCGTGTTCTAATGAGCTTATCATGAATCGCTGAGGAAGCATCATTGACACACACTTTGTGGGTAGGACCAGCCCTTGGCAGTGTCTGTACAGTCACTTGGCTTTCCTCTTCACACTGTTTGTTGCACTGAAAACTCCTTCTACCAGGCTGTTTGATCCTGTTGAGCACACAGTCAGGTCTGGTCAGGAAAACAGTATGTCTTGCATAAGCATATGGTATCTTTTATTTTAAGAGCTCATCAGAATGAATTGGAAAAACATTTATGCGGTAGGACACCAGAACCCCACCAAACTCACACCCGCTCAAAATAATAAATAAAAGGTCAGACTCTTGCGTGGCGAGTTAGCCATCTGTGGCTCTTGGAGGCATCTAGATCTCACCTGGTGAACTGTCTCTGATGTTCCCAGCAGTCTGTTAGACTTAGAAGGATGACGCTCCTCAGTTGTATATGTGACCCAGCTTGCACACGTACAGAGCCGTGCCCTTCAGCACCTCTAACTGTGACCAGACCATCTCACAATTCACTTGTCTCCCACTCAGTGTGTAAGTTGTGCCACCCCCAGCTGCAAAGCCCTCCACACTTTTTATGCTTGGAGGTGAGAAATGAGGTCTGTGGAGATCTGAGCTCAGCTGTGACTGGACCTGGGCCAGCGGGCTGGAGAGGCAACAGCCCCATGAGCTGGGGTGAAGGAAGAACTGGAGAAGGGAGATCAGGTGAGATGACCGGCACTCCCGGTATGGGGAGGTGAGCAGGGAGATGCTGATGCATCCAGGGACTTGATGCCAAAAGTCCAGGCTGGACTACTTTGTGAAGCTGGCTTTCAGCATTCCTGTGAGGGTGGTTGAATTTTTCACCACTTTCTGCCTAAAAATATGCACTTCTGGGCCACATAGATATAATTTGATATGTAATATACATCAAATATATATAATTATGTGTAATTTTTAATCTTTGCCTCAGAACAGGGAAATCATCAGTCAGTGACCAGCCTTTGAAAGACGTGAGCGACAAGGAGGAATACAAAACCTGCCCGGTCAAGAGCTGCTCTCAGCAGTTTGCGGGGGAAAGCCTTGTTCAGGTTCCTCAGGGAAGGAGGGTCTTGAATTCTGGCAGAAAAAGGGAAAAAGCAGAGGGCTGGGAATCTTCTTTCCCTCACAGGTCTGGTCATCTCCCTCCTGGAAGTTTACTCCACCCTTATCTCTCCCTCCTGTCTCCGATGGAGCTGGGTTGGCTGCCTCTGGACCGGGGAAAACCTCTGCTCCTCAAAGCCAAGGGAGCAGGGTCTGTGCCGAGAGCCCCCACGGCAGCCTGGCTCTGCACCCCTCTGCTCGGGAGCACCAGTGCTAAATTAAACTGGATTGCACTTTTCCCACTTTAGTAATTTAGATAAAAGTAGCGTTTTGTTTGAGAGCAGCAGCAATTATACCCTGGGGTTTGGGATTAACGTGATTAATACTTTCTCGATCTCCAAATGCCCCCCCCCCC
>Ga0065711_1002400_pt1 | contig 34598 bp, 12 predicted proteins | sample Hoacrofraction12_FD_59098 | JGI IMG/M metagenome (GOLD analysis project Ga0065711, IMG submission 59098) | Hoatzin crop microbial communities from Cojedes, Venezuela - Epithelial fraction 12 v2 (version 2) | ecosystem: Host-associated > Birds > Digestive system > Esophagus > Crop | place... | reverse complement strand
CTTTGAATTTGAAGAGGCAACGACTTCTCTCCCCTTGTTTGTTTCTGGGGGGGGGGGGGAAATGGGTCAAATTAAATTTCTTCTCCTCCACCCAGATATTTTCACAATTCAAGGACAAAACCACTACAGAGGTGGGTAGATCTGATACCATTTGCAGGAAAAAAAAAAAAAATATTCAAAATGCATGAAAACGTGTTTTACAAATGGAAAATCCCTTTATAATTATAAGTCAGAGAATGGTTTGCATTGGAAAGGACCTTTAAAAATCATCTAGTCCACCCCCGCTGCCAAGGGCAGGAACATCTTTCACCAGATCACAAAGCTCAAAGCCCCATCCAACCTGACCATGAACGCTTCCAGCCATGGGGCATCCACAAATTCTCTGCGCAACCTGTTCCAGTGTCTCAGCACCCTCACCATATACAAGTTCTTCCTCATGTGCAATCTAAACCTACCCTCTCTCAATTTAAAGGTGTTGCGCCTTGTCCTGTCACTACAGGTCTTGGTAAAAGTCCCTCCACCTATTTCATAAGCTCACTTTATCTATTGAACAGCTGCAATAAGATCTTCCGAGAGCCATTACTTCTCCAGGCTGAACCATCCCAAGTCTCTCAGCCTTTCTTCATAGGAGTGATGTTCCAGCCCTCGGATCATTTTCTTAATAACTAAACCTAAGCATCACAAGAACTTTGGCAAAGCTTCTACTAGTATATAGAACATGAGCTGATCTCGTTCTGATGCTAAAGTGATACTTCTGCCATGGCACAGTGAAAATAACTAACAGATGTATTTGCAAAGCAAACAAGAATTGGAACATGTTAGGGTTGCCATGGATTTTAATTACTCCCTCACTTTTACTTTCCTGAACTGTGTTTTCCTGCATATAGAAAATTTTCCAGCTTCTGCCACATACCAGTTTTCTTTGTATCTCTGACCGTGGTGTAGTAGGCCTGCTCGTTAAGTAATTGAAAGTGAAAGCTACAGGATTTAAAGAGAGCAAGGAATAAAAACTTTTATCTGTCCAGATCCACAAACCCTCAAGCTGCCTGTGGGAGCACCCATCCACTAGAAGTGAGGGTATTCACCCATATGTCAAACCCTCTGGTTTACACTTACAAAAGAGGGGTGTCTATCAACCTTATTAATTAATCTATAGGTGCAAGCATAATAGCACCAGGCGTATGTAGTGTTTTGAACTTTTCTTGTCTAAAGCCTGTAAAAAGACTTTTATTTTGCCACTCGTGTTCTTTGATCCTTCCAGGACATCTTGAGAATGATGCCAGGGAAGAAAGCACAGGCTGCCCGGTCCTTACAGCACTCTGGAGCAACACTACCCACCGTCAGGCACACAAATCACTTCGGTGAACCAGTGGTTCTGCAGTACAGCCATAAAAGCAGTAATCTGCAGGTGACAGAAGAGCTTGCACATTAGATGCAGATGGAAACTTCAGCATGTGGTGCCTTCGTTATAGCTTCATTTGGAGCTATAGTGGAGAAAGACAGATTTGATTGTCGTTCTTTTCCTTAAAGTGTTGGGGATCTGATTTTCCTTCTGTTCACACTGGTGTAAACTAAGCAGAAATCTATTAGCGTTATTGGGTTTTCATTAAGATAAAGCTGGTGTAATGAATGGAAAAATCACCCTGTGTCTCAGCATTTTAATTTTGGAGAGTTCCACTGACAACATGATCTAAACACACACGCAGGTTGGGCTTGACTCGCTGATACTGCCTTTCAAAGTTACTTGGTTCCTGAACTGCAGAATCCAAAATGTTATATCTGAGAACATACTTTGACAACCTAAGTCAACACTGAAAGCAGTAGTACGGTTATAAGCTGGTCTTTTTATAGAGGGGAAAAAAGAAAATATGGTTTCATTGTAATTAAATGAATGCTGGTGCTTTAATTTCCCCTTAATAAAGTAAAAAGACATGGAGCAAGACTCTACTTTACTTATCTACAAAAGTAGAGCTGGCTGGAATATTTAGTCTCACAAAAGTATGAGTCATGACAATATACAATCTCAAAAACTATGTTAAAAAAATATTAGGTTCTGTTTGCCAAAATTTTATTTTAGAAGACCCTTTGTAAATAACTAATAAAGCCAGGATGACTGTTCTGCCACTTGCAGAATGACATAGATTGGTTTGAATGTACTTTATTTAAAAACTGTAAAATAAAAGAAAGAAGAGCTGTTTGTTTCACTTGACCCAGACCAGTCTTCTGGATTTCATTCCAATTTGGATTGCCAGTGAGTTTATAAATCCTTGACTAACACTTCTGCAGAATTACAATTTTCACTTGATTTGCTTTTTTGATTGCCTGACACAAATACTCTTTTTAAGAAAAATCCTTAGGAGAGTTAAGATTTGGGGCTTGCATAGATTTGAAGGACAAAAGACAGCACACTATGGATATTTTGATTGACATTCTCTGTAACACAAAGCCCTGTGCAGTTATTCCTACATCAGGACCATGCCAAAATTCCTGCTTCAATAACAGCTGCTCTTCTAGAAAGATTTAGAACCTTCAAGGGATGGACAATCAAGATCTTCTTAGACAATTTTTTTCCAACACAAACTATTACTCTCACCATCAAAAAAGCCTAGTCTTTCTGTTGATGTATCCTTGTTGACCTGTTTTGGAACAGCACCTCGTTGACCGCTCATATTGTGGGGGTTTGCTCATTTGTCTTGTCATGTCCCCAAAGTCTTTCATTTTTAGTGAAGAGTACAGTAACATTACCAAACCTCACATTTGAACTATTTCCTTTCCCTCAGTTGCGGGTATTACATTTAGTAGAGTCAAAATTCATGCTGTTCAAAGGAGAGCCTTTGTCCATTTGCTCTGGGGGGTTTGCATGAGTACTTGTCATTTACTACTTCACGTGATGAAACACTGTCCAATTTCACCAGCAGTATTTCCACATCCTATTTCCAAGCATTACATATCTGTCCAGCTGCTTGCTGAAAGCATATTCTCCTTTAAAGTCACTATCAAAGTCCTCAATTAAATTAGTCTTTGATAATCCTTCAGCTGACAATCTCCATGTTATTCACTTTTTTTATATGGACTACATTGATCACAAAGTTTAGCAACCTAAAAGAGAGACTACTATGTCAGATGATGTCAGAAATACCTTACAAAATTCTATAAACAAATTTATATCTAATAGCTGTTTCTCTACCTTGACTAGTATCAGTAACTTACAAGGAAGATGTAAGCACTTGTTTCCCCACGGAAGTTTGTGGGAGTTGAGAAATTCATCTTAGTATGGTAAGTTCAAGCCCTTAATAAGATCACATGAAGACACAGCAACTTCAATGTATTCCATAAGTTTCAATGCATTTTAGAATGTGTTTAGAAATTCAATTATCTATTGCAGATTATTTTCTGCAGCCCATATATCTTGCTTGCAAATCCCAGCTACAGGCTTAAACCTGACCTATCATCATTCTTGCACTGCTCCAGATGAGGTAGTATCTTCATACTACAGTTGATAGTGCAGAGATACCATGGACCAGGTGGGTTACTAGAGCGTAACCAAGAGGAGCTCTTCTCAGATAATATTTCATGTAGATTTTAAAAGCCTGTAGATTTATTTACTGATCTCTGTTAAAAGATATATGTAGATTGGAATTTAGTTTCAGAAGTACAAGGATTAGAATGGATTCAAGTGAGATGCATACAGTTTATTCTCGTTTATTTTACTTCAGGTATTTCACTTGTATAAAAATACTTTTTTTTAGCATATCTATGCTTTAAGTGTACCTATATTTTGTCAGTCTTGAATGACTTCTTCCTAGGTATTTAGAGAAAAAAGTTTAAATTACTTGAGAAATCAAAGACTTAGGACCAATTTACACCGCTTGGTTAGCAAACATTAACAATTTATGGGAAATGTCTTTTCTAATATTAGACTCTTATCACTCCTTCAAAGGGTGATAACAAGCTCCTAGGCTCCCAGAGCCTGCAGGCTCGGGATGCATGAGAACAGCCTGCCTGTATGTACCACTGACCTGGTGGTGGCCACTTCCAAACTTTCACAGCTCTGGGCTCCTGCACCAGCCCTGCTAGGCTGCAGCTCCCAGACCCCACTGTTCAATAGTCTTAGCTCATAGTAGCAGCACACTGCTCTTGAAACCAGGAAACCACCTCCCAAGGACTCAAAAGTCTCCAGTTTAAACTGAGGCTTTCAAAACATCCTACATACATCTCAGAAAGCTTCCCCAAGTTGACCAGCCACTAGGGTGGGCACCCAGCCACACCGGAGCCACCGCAGGCACAGCCCTCCTCCAGCCTTTGCTGGTCTGGGTTTGCTCATATGCCTGATGAGCTTTAAAGTCTGGCAAACTGAGCAGACAGCATTCACATTCTCAGTTTCACCCCTGTTAGTTTTGGCAGCAGACAAGGGAGGTAGTCCTCTGCGTGGGGAAAGAAAACGGGAATGCAAGAGAAATGTTTGAGCGTGTCACAGTGCACACAGGGAGATGATTCACTCTAAACCCAAGTGAAGCCAGCACTGCAGGCTGAACAGTCTCCAACTCTGAGTGTTTTACTTATCTCATTGCAAAATAACACTGACTTTTACTTACAGATTTGAGCATTGGGAAAACACAAACCATTAAAAAAAGGCTTGGGGAAACACCTTTCCTCCTCCTTCTTGAAGCTCAAGTCCAGCTCCTGTCCTTCCCTCCCTCCTTAGTGTCACACTGCCTCAGGTTTTGCCCTGCACTGCACTCAGTCCTTGGATGGGGCAATGGGTGGCGTGAAAGGTTTGGGGTTGTTTTCTGCCTGCCTCTTGCTTTCCTCCATTACTTCTTGCTGCTCCCTGCTCCTCCGACCCAGTGTGGGTCACCTGCAGGCTACAGTCCCTCAGCAGTACCTGCTCCCACGACTGCATCCCCAGCCACATCACCACAATATCCCTTTCCACAAGTCCTCACTGCTACTCTCTCAAACATGTCTACGCAGAAGTGCCTCTCAGCCCCTGCCCCACCGGCTGCGGGTTTCACACATAACAGGTCCTTCACTATGGTGCCAGAGTTGGCCAGAACAAGCTGTGGCCACCTCGGGACAGCCCCTGTCATCTTGCGGCCCCGTGTGCAACACTGCCGGACATGCCCAGCTCCCTGGTGTGAAGTTCCACGCTGGCCAGAAGGCAGGTGCTCAGCCAACCCCTCCTGCTCAGCTTGAGGTAGGTAGAAGGGTTCTGTCAGCAAAGCTTCCCTGTGTGTGCAGAGGGGCTGTTGTCAGTGTTCAGCCCAAAAGCACTTGGTACAGCAGAGCTGATGGCCAGACATGGAGAAATGATGCCGTGTTCAGGCACATCCCACTCTTACAGAAGTAAAAGTCACAATATATAGTTCAGCTGTTGCTGCAGCAATGCTTATCAAAACCTGGGATTTCTCCCCTTCTTCAATTTGCTTTTACTATTAAATTTTCAATGAGAAATCCAGCCATGACTATTGTATTTAATTTGGATACATGGTATGATTTACCCTGTTCAATAAAACAATTGATTCCAATCAATTGCACTTGAGCTTTTTCTGTGTTTTAAAAGAAATAGATAATTCATCATAACTAGGTCAACTGTGGAACTCAGTAGGGGTGGGAAAACATATTTCCACTGCCACTGAAGCCTCACCAGGCGTGAGAGGCGTTCACACAGCTGAACATCTTCATGGCGAGCCACTCCTAACCACTCTGCGACTCCAGAGGGGCTGGTGCATTGTAATGAGGCATGAGCAAACACAATTGTGTAACCTTGGGATGAACTTTGGTGGCCCTAAGCAGAGCAGAGAGGAAAGAAGAGTTAAGACAGTTAAAGAAGCCTTCCCTTCCCACTGTTTTTAAGTGTGTCGATCTTACCAAAAAGGTTGAAAAAGTTACAAGGTTTTGCTTTCAGTATATATGCCCCACTCTTTCTGAAAATGCAAGTAGGCAGAGTGGTTTTCAAGCTACATATGCCCAGGACCTGCACAGCACATGGGAGAGGGAAAAGACCAAACAACACCCCCCCTCACTTCAATTCAACCAATCTTTCATACCTTTTCCTTTTTGAAGAAAAAAGGACATAAAGTTTGCCTGTATTGAATTTCTACCAGTACTTGTAAGAGAACGCAGTAACTACCATACTCATTGAATGTGTACTCTAGTTCAGTATCCTGTGTACAACACTGGTTATTAACAAAGGATGAGAAGAGAGATTATGTGAAATAATTAAAATCCTGGGTGATTCTTCCTTTGGTATGCCATTGGTACTCTCAGTACCAAGATGGGGCCACTCATCAGCTCCAGAGCCCTGAAAGCTAACCCAGCGCTGTCAGAAAGGTTAAAAGACTGCGTGATTTTGACACCAAGCTGGAAGCAAGGAGCGTGATGGAGTTTTGGAAGACCTGCAAAGAGCAACCAGAAGCTAGAGCTACTGTACAAGTGACTACGAACAAATACACCCCAAAATGTGTGACCCAAAGTAAGGAGTGTAAAAGGGAAACTGAACCAAGAGAAGGCAATTGTTGTTTGGGGGTACGTGTGTGTGTGGCTTTTGGTGGTGGTTGTTTGTTTTTTGTTGTTGTTGGTTTTATTTTTTTTTTTTCCCTCTCTGATTGTTTGTTAAACTCTGCTAGGTTAATTTGGAATGTCTTTCCTTCCACAGAACTGAAACAGCTAGATCCGCTGAAGTCAAGGGATACTTCCTATGGGCTTCAAGATTTCCAATGTTCAAAATAAATAAATAAAACCAAAAATCTGTAAAATCCCCTGTGTTTCTTATTATAAGGCTCTATATTACAGTCACATACAATCAGGTGATGCCCCTGGGATTTGGATTACAAGCCCATCTAGCCCACTATCTAGTCTTCAACAACAGCTGTTAGACAAACTTGAGAAAAAAAAAGTATGTGAAGATAAACGTAGGATGACGTTTCCTCTGATAGCCTTTAAGTATCTGCCAAACACCATACTTCCATAAAAGCCTTGAAATAATCTGATCTTAAGTTTATACTAGCATCTGTCTTCCAGGCAATTCTGTTTTCCATTATTTGTTCATTCGATGTAGCTCATCGAACCCCTCAGGTCCAAATGAGAGGCATTTATGTAGGGCAATATGCAGATTCGAGCATGAATGAGTCATGTAGTCTTCAGAGGCTTTTCCTTTCACTTCTGTCTTTGTTCCGTGTCTGGGATTCCTAACCTGGAGGGTTGTATTACTTCCCTCTCCTTTATCTCACCAAGAAAGGAAAAAGAACCTCCCCAAAAACCCCACACCCTCTTTCCTCTTCACAAAAAGTGCCTTGCACCCACCATTGTCAAATCCATCGCCTCTATGCTTGGATTCTTTCAATAGGTTAGTATTGCCATAAAAGTGTAAATATAGAAGCAGAACCCCTGCTCTCACATTTTAAGAGTGGATAATGCAGAACTGAATGTAATTTTTGAAGCAGAGTCCTTTAATTGGCATAATATGTAATTGATCAGTTATCTTTTTCGTTACAAGTATAAGCTAAGGTTTGGCTTGCATCTAGAAAGACAAAGTGAAGTTTTGAGATCTCATGTCTTTGAAATAGATTAATGAACAATGTAATTTTTCAATTTAATCAATCTAGCCTTCTTAAATACAGTGTGAGGTAGTAGAGGCAAAACCCTTAGCTTACATACATTGGTGTAATTGGAGTAAAATCAATGCTTTCAGATTAAATAATTGCAGAGGTATAGAAAAACTAAAGAATATTTGTAGATGCTTCCCACAGGGACATGGAAGCATACACAACCAAAACTAGTAATTAAGAAGCATATAAAGCTCTATAGTTTGCACCCCAGTTTTGCGAAGAGGAATACATAACTAGAGAAACAACTCACAGACATCCTTTTTGTCTCACATGCTAATCATCGTAGCTCAGATTCTTTCAGCATGTGTGAGCTTCCTCTCATCCCTTTCCCAAAGGACAATTATAGTGCAAATTACCACTGATTTTGCCTGAGAGAATTGGTAAGATTTAGAAGTGTAGACAGACAGGACAACTAAGAAAAATACCGAGTCACCATTCTCAGAATCCTTAACCTAACCCAAGAGACTCCAAAGGCCTAAAACTGGGACAGCCCTGATACCAGTTAGTTTGAAGTGTTACAGAATCACAGAATGGTCGGGGTTGGAAGGGACCTCTGTGGGTCACCCAGTCCAACCCCCTGCCGAAACAGGGTCACCCAGAGCAGCTGCACAGGACCGCGTCCAGGCGGGTCAGGAATATCTCCAGAGAAGGAGACTCCACAACCTTCCTGGGCAGCCTGTTCCAGTGCTCCATCACCCTCAGAGGGATGTTCTTCCTCATGTTCAGACGGAACTTCCTGTGCCTCAATTTGTGCCCATTGCCCCTTGTCCTGTTCAACAAATGTGTGCTCTTTTAAAGCTCTATATTTGACTATGTGTTTCAAAGTTCACTTTATACAGAAGAGAGAAACTTCTTTGTAGGAAAGTTTTGTGTGACCACGCTTTTGCCCCTGCTCACAAGGGAACCAGGATATTTGCTACTCATGTTATCCATCACTGACTGTTCCCACTTCAGAAATTTCAGACACCTAAGATGAGCCAACAATAATCAGTGGGTGCAAAGAAAAGCTAGCGATGAGAACAAACTGACTGAAGAGAATGGTCACACTGAAAATTGCTTGATCAGACTATTTGTTTAAGTCCCATAAACAGTGGAAGAACCCAGTTCTAACCAACTTGAAAGCAAGAGAAGAATTTCCGTAAACTTACTGGTAACCGATAAATTGACCGGATTTCACTACCAGGCTTCAGAAGTATCTTTGCTCAATAAGTACCATGGCCACCCTAAGGAGATACGACCTTTCCAGAATCCTTGTATGGATTGGATCACCATTTGTTCTTGTCTGTCGTCTTTGTCATCTGAAATTTGAGCTCAGCAGAGCAGGACAGAGAGCTTCCATTAATGAAGAAAGTTCTCTTTCTTCTACTGCTCCCTGGGGTATCAGCATTCCTTAGCACAAGATGAGAGCTTGCTCTCTTCTTTTACTAGGTCTGCTTTGGCCATACACACAGGACATGCACAAGTTCGCCCACAGATCAAAAGACCAACTTCACCTTTAGTCTCTCCAGTGATTTCTGCTTCAGCTGACTGACAAGACCAAAACCAAGAGTTCTGCAGTGATTAAACAATGGGAGAATACTTCACCTCTTATCTTCTATGGAAGCAAACGTCTGTTTGAGTGTGGAAATGCAGACTAAACTGAGTCTTCGAGATTCCAAATATTTTTAACTGTGTCTTTCTTAAAGCTATCCTCTGTGCTGGAAATATATTTTTTCTTTAATGAAGCCAGCAATGGGAATTATTTACTACTTACCAATAAATCTTATTCCCATGTAACTTGACATGTGGAAAATGTTGCAGAAAATAACACTTCATTTGCATGATATTAACTGAAGTATTAAGTCAATCTAGTTAAATTGGAATGCTGTCTTATTGTGTAATTAACTTTGGTAAAAACCTGGGCAAAAATTTCAATGTTATCTACGTAAAGTTAAGCACATGCAACTATGCTTTTGATCTCTGGTAGAAGCATCCTCTGTTCATTCTGGCATGGATCCATAACATCAAGCATGCCCACAAAATTAAGGAGAACAAGCTACAGGAATACGTTCCAGAGGACATATGGAAACACGGCTTTCAGGCTTAGATCCTTGGATTCAGTGGAGTAAGACATTCATATGCTTTTTTTGGATCTGGGCCTTACTTCAGCTAGACAACTTTGATTTAGGTGAGCACCTGTACTAAATAGCCTATTTTTGTAAATGTGGTTAACTAGCATGGTCCAGAGTGCAGAAAATCAACTCAGCAGTAAACTACTGCAGGTATACTCATTCCATGTGAAACTGTCTTTCAATGTCTGTCTTACCTGCCACCTGCAAACATATACATCTAGTGTTTAAGACATTCTTTTCTGTTCCTTATGAGCATCATCTCTCACTATGCCTGTTTACATGCCATATATTGCACTAAGAAATCCCTAGGAACCTGAGAATTAAAATATGTATTCCCTCATTTGGCAGTAACTGTTGCAGTAGGAATGGAATTGACATTTTGCTGTAATTGGAATACACAACTCCAAATATTTATCATTTATTGTATCTACCTTCACCCCAAGAGTTAAGTACTATGAGCCAGACTGATCTGCAGATTATTATCTCATTATGGCATTGATTCGCATTTTAATTACAAGATTCAATTTTAAAAGAGAAAGACACATGAAAAGTCCACTATTATTAAGGAAGGAAACTGCTTCTTTCAGGCATGACAGTTGTTGCTGTTGGCCTTGCTTACTTCAGACAAGAGGCACAGAAGACTCCCTGCATTAAAACATGGAAATACAGAACTTACTTTTCTTCTGTCCCCTCCAACTCTGGGAATTATTTGGAATATATGTCAATGCCTACTATGGCCAAGTATAAACATTCTCCTTGTGGTCTGCTACACACAATAATTATTACTTGCTCTCACCCTCAGACTAGTGCATAAGTCTGGAGAAGGAAAAAGAACAGAGAAGTTAAAAGACAGCTCTAGTAAAGACCTCAGGGAAGATGAAGACCACACATTGCTATTTGTTTCCACACTGCTTTTTTGCAGACGTGAACATTGCAACTGGACACATTGGAGCAGACCTTCATCTTGACCTTCCAGATGTCAGGTAATGGCTCTGAAAATCCTGGCTATGGGCTGTTCTGGTCCTTCTTCCCATGAATTTCAACTCTTTTATAAGACTCTGGTGTTTATGAGCTAGCATTTTCTAGTCTTATGTTAGTTCACAAGTAATCCCCTACCCAACACAAAAATACATCAATTAAAAATGTGACGCTAAGGATGCTAGAGGGTTGTACCTTCATTAAGACAACTCAGCGCAATTTGTCCTCCATATATTCATTTGATTTTATAACATCTATGTTCCTCGTACCATGCACGTCAGGAGTCCATTCAGCTTTGGTCTGATTGGCACACTGCCAGTAAACAAGAGATTTAAGGGTAGGTGGATCCTTGGCATAGGGGGTAAGAACTCCAGTATTTGGCAACAGAATTCGGACACGTCTGGTCCACAGGACAAAAGTTCAGATGTAAAGAAAGACATCTAATAGACCATCTGCACCTAAATAATATACTCTCTAATATATTGCTTAAGGAAAAGAAACTGGATACAGGCAGAAGGAGAAAGGGTATTGTAGTATGGGAGAGAGCTGGCAGGGAGGCTTCACCCAGCAGAGGCCAGGAGATTCCTCATGTAAGCAGTGAGCATGCAGAGCCAGACCTCCAGGGGATGGAAAGTAAAGCTTGTCCTGAGGACCCAACTAGATTATTTAATAATTGTTGTGGTTTAGGAGGCCACCAACTTATCAATTTGAAAGTAAAACTAGAGAAAAGGAGTCACCCTGAAGGAACACAGAACTGGAAGAAGATACACGTTTATGAGCTCATTTTATTTCCACATCACTTTGTATTTTCTCTAGCCTTTAAGAAGTTTGCTTATCTAGCTTACATTTCATTGCAATGACTAGAAGCTCCACTTTTAAAAAGGTGCAGAAAATCTAGCTCAAAACTCTGGGCTCCTGGAGGATCATAGCAGTGACACCTTTCTTTACTTCAAAGAAAATATCTATAAGCCAGTGCTATTTATTAAAAAAAAATCTGAACCACTATGGAAGGGTGCCTCTGCTCTTTCTGCTCATTACTGTGCAAGCTTCTTTCAATTACAATACATTTGCTTTATTACAGAACATTCTAGACCAGGAGTTGAATCTAAGAAAAAAATTCATTTTACTTGGTGCTGAATTTTGAGATTAAGATCTATGTCTCAGAAATGGACCATATTCAGTGGATCATTATATATTTATCTTTGTGTATACTTCAGTCAATAGATAAGAATCACACTGAAACTTTAAGAAATAAACAATCTAGGTTTTACTACTGTAGATAGTAAGTGTCTTTAAGTCAAAGCCAGACACAGAACAGTGTTAAAGGCTTGTTCTTTTTCTCAAGTAATTTATATATATACACACTGGTTCTCACTGAAACAAAGTAATATTAATCTTCACATCAGATTTAGCCTATACAAACAACAATCTATAAACAGGGTCACAATGAGTAACCCAGGAATGTTAATTCTTTATAAAATATATCAGTAATACAGGACATACATGCAACATTTCATACAGTGACCAGAAGCAAGCACTCAGTACATCAGCAAGTTACAGCTGTTAAGAGCCAAATGCATAATGAGTTACTGGATCATTGAAAACTAATCTTCTGGATAAAGCTTCCTACTCAGATTGACAAAAGATATCCCAACTCCTGTAGATCTTCTAGTTCTTAAGCTGGAATTCTGCACCGGAGGTGGTACCAACTATCGGTATGAAGCACTAAAACTATGAGAAGAAAGTTGGCCTCTGTTATTTTCACAACTAGAGTTGTTTTGAAATTTCCAGGCCAAAGTATTTCTCAGGGGCAGGTACAGGCGTGCAGGATCCTACCTTGGATTTATGAAGAGAAACACTGAGAGGATCATCTCTCTTCAAGCATGCTATGGACAGAGAAACTGCGCTTTACTGTCCCACCTTGCCCCCAGCACTGGCCTACACGACGTAGTGTACTGCGAAATTGGAAGACGACACAAGAAATTACGATGCTCAAGGCAAAGCAAAAGTCATCCTGCTGGTTTCAGAGTAGTGTAACAGCAACTCTGGGATTTTGTCTATGCACACAAATTTGCACCAAATCAATGGGAAGTGGAGAGTTTCAAGCATTGATTTAAACTGGAATAAATCCCTACAAATGCATGGTTTGAAATTGGAATACACCGCTTCACTTAAAATACTAAGCTGTACTCAGTAGCTCATTGAATTAATCTATTTTGATTCAAATACCCAAAGACGCCTCTCCAGGATGTTCAGCACCTAATACACTATTAACAGTGCATTTTAAAATTCAACAGCAGAAGACAATCGATTCAAGGGGAACACACCTAGCTGCTTATTGAAGGCTCCTGTTTCCTTTTTGTCATTTCGGAAATAGACCTTAGCCTGCCTGAGGAAGAGATTTTGCACCAGGTCAGAAGCTCAGTGAAATCAACTCTAAGACATACGTGTCAGCAACAATCTAATTCAAGTTAATCAGGAAATCCAAAAACAAAATGGTCTCAGCTGATCTAGTTAAACTGGTGTATTAAGCTTTTGAGAGCAAATGTATCTAGGATAGGATAATATTCCAACTTTGTCAGTGGGATACAAGTGGCTTTTAGATAATGTGCAGCCAGCTAATGAACGGTTGTGCTTCTCAGAGAATTTAATTTGGCTCTAGTGATACCATTCCAACTAAATAGATAATTTGCTTTACATATGAGCTTGATATTGTAAAACACCACAGATACTACAGCAAGAATATGTTACCAGGAAACAAAGGGTTTGTAATTACCCATCTTAATTATGTCTCTATAATCAAAGTGAATGCATAAGTTAGAAGAAGGAATTAAAAACCTGCAGTTTATCTCTTGGCTTCTTAATAATACAATATAAGCACTTGTTTTAACATCTTTATGTTCTATCTATAAATAATTTTCTTTGTATGATATTACCTTAACAATAACCTAAATCTTAACAGCATCTTGAAACATCTGGAAACAGGAGGAATAACTGCTTCCTTCGCTGTAGTCACAGCAGAGGACAGTTTTGCTATTGTCTTGCATGCCATCAGACCTCACACAGGACAAGTCCTTCCCTACAAGATTAGCTATATGAAGATAATAAAAAAAGATGCTCCAAAGCAGTTAATTCACTCAGCTATTGCTCCAAGAGGTCATTTCTCTCCCTATACAACTGCCCTACATTACCTCAGTATCTTCTGTAGATTCCAGCGGAGGAACATTTTCTGTCCTAGTGTCAAACACAAAGTGCTGCAGGTCTGGTTTTCCTTATCAGAAAAGCTGAGATACAGATGGGCCAAGGCTGAAATTTGCTGTGCCACCTCAAGGATCTAGCGACCCAGGTGCCACTTATTTTTAACCACATCTCCAAGCCCCTTAGGCAGCTATGAAAGAGTCCCAGCCCATGAAGCAGAAATACTGACATCTATTGCTGGTCTGCAGAAAATAAATAGGTCCATCAGCCTCCGTCCCATTGCCACATAGCATAATTTTAATCTTGCTGTCTAAGCTAAGCAAAAGGCAGTGCTCGGTTGTACAGCTCTGGGAGAATAGCAATAAACAAACTGTTACTTGGACATTTCAGACAGCCTTCTCCAAAGCTCTGTGGGGTAAATAACTAGTTATACTTCTCTGTGTGCACTCCTATGGGAAAGCCAGGGCTCTTCACACCTATTAAACAAAATTGTTACATCAAAGAGTTATTTAAAGTCATTATTTACATCCCAGTACAGTGTTAGTTTTTTTCTTGAACGTTATTACGCTTCATCTTCAACATATTATCTTCAGCTTTTTCAATCCAAGTCTCGCTCACAGTAGAATGAAAAATATATTCACTCAGGAGACATGCTCAACAGCCAATAAACCATTCTAAGCAGACAGTTCTTGCAGAAAATACTAAATGATGAGTTCCAAATGCTCTTCTTGTACCCCTCCCAATGTGACCATCCCTGTCACCTGATGCAACACATTCCCACTGGCTTCATGGCTCAAAAACATGTAATAGAGTACTATTACTAATGAAAAACAAGTAAAATAACAGTCCCCAGATTCTAGAGTCACTGACAAGCCTGAAGGGAAAGATCGTCTATGGTCATTTCAACTCAAAGTTCTCTGACACAGTTTGTCTACTCTGCCTGATGGAGTTTGCATTATCACAGAATCACAGATATTGGAAGGGAGAAGAATATTCCAGATATTGGAATGGAAAGAAGACAGTAGAAGTGACAGGGACGAGGAGGCCAAAAAAACCCACCTAACCTCCCCCCAGTCCAAATCAATAAATAACCTGTAATAAATAAAGGGCCAGTGGATGAAAGAGTCAGTTACTTGTCTGTGCTATTAGCCAAGAAAGCATTACAGAGCCTTCACTATTAAGAAATTTAAGTTCCTTTTTGAGTTGATTAGAAGTTTTAAACTTTTAGGCACTTAAAAATCCCGTCGTTGATTTGTACGCTTACAAAAATTTGGAGGGGATGTTGCTGTTAAAAAGTCATTACAACCTTTCCATCTCAAACCTGCCAAGCCTTTGGGAAGTCCTGTCTGCCACCAGTTGTGTTAATTACCAAAGAATAAGTTTCCAGCAGAAATGTCAGATTACTCAATAAAATCTTGGTGAAGACCCTTTCTTTGAAACATTCTCAATGCCAAAGGCAGAAGAAAAGGTTGGGGTTAAGCCACCACAGCAGCTCTGTATCACATGAGGACTTTCTCCACACAAAAGAAAAAAAAAAATGTTCAGCAATCCAGGTATGAGAGTTATAAAGAAGATTAGAACCCTGCCTTTGGTAGCAAAGGGAAAACTTCATGCAGTTGACACTCTTAGTCTGCATACACAATTCGGCTAAAGCAAATTGGATAATGGTGTATACAAAAAGCACTAGCATTTAATTAGATTTAAATAAGCTCATTCATGTACAAAAGCAAGGATGGCAGGTATAAATCAAGAATATGTTGCATGCCTAAACTTTAAAAATCTATATATGGAGAGTCACATGCACACTTATGGACATCAGAAGCAGAAAATCCAGCCATAAGGAGGCATAAATCTGTAAGGAGCAGGTTAATTAGACATGTGGGAAAGATAAATAGCAGATCACACACGATTACTGGCTGAAGGAAAAAGAGGACTAAAGCATTCAACTGGAAAAAGACCAAATGGAAGTGAAGACAATTTAAATACTAAAAGAATGAAGAATAGCTACACAGCCATAACCTACTTGTAAGGAAGGGGGAGAAAAAAACAAAAAACATAGAGGACCACTTCATCTACAATCATGGAAAGAAATTAGTAAAGTTTCTTTATGCCAGAATTCCTTAAGACAAAACATATCAGTTGAGCTGCCTAAAACAAGAGCATTCACTGTTAAAGAAAGCTATGCAAGTGAATGTTGATATGAGAGGGTATAACGTTTTGATTTTGATACTGAATAAGAAAAAGCAAAAGGGATAATAATGTTAAAAATATATCTAGGAAGAGAATAAAATGAGACAAAACAGATTGTGAAGTAAAAGAAAAATGACAATATAGATGATGACAACTTAGGTAAAGGAGGAACAAAGTAATCAATGTGATTAATCATAAAGCCAAGTCCTAAGATACCTTCAAAGGTAAGTCAGGTGATTAATGGAAGCAGCAACTAAGGCGATATATAGTACTTGGATAGGTGTTTTTATCTAAGCTACTCAAAGAAAGGTGCACAAAATATAAGTCTCCACTGGTTACAAAGCCTCTGCACAATAAAGGGAATGAATAATTCCTTGGCTATGAAGAACCGCTCCAGACACATTCAACCAGATCTACTCATGAACAAACTACATGGATAAATTTTCCCTCCAGTGTGGAAGAGGGATGGGAAAATCCGTTCCAGCCTTGTTCAAAATCTCCCACGTACAATCAAGTAAAGGTGTACTTATTGCACCCCCCCTGAAATATCAACCAGGAAAAAAAAAAGTGAAGTTTTGTTGAAGACAAGCATTATCACCTCAGTCAAAAATGATCATTTTCTGCGTCGTGTTTTTTGTTTTTTTTTCTTTTAAAGTTAAAGCAGCTTCAGATCATGACTAGTCACAGAATATACTTCTACAGGAAACCTTACAGAAAAGTCTTCTCGAGCAGTGCAAGTTATATTTTGTTAATGCACCTTTCCCAGGTCAAGCCCGCTCAAACAGATGAGCATTTTGGTTCTTTTCATGGGGTTGTTTTTTTGGTTGCTTGTTTTCCTCCTCCTTGTATTTTCCTTCCAGAAGCTGCTTCAACTGCCATGGTTGATTGGATGAACAGGCCATCATCAGCAATTTATCACAGTTCTAATGACTGTTTCCCAGCGTGCCTCAGGTAGCTGCTAATATTTGTGACGTGTATTCCTGCTCTACAACAGAAGCACGACTTCCATGCAAGTTCTCTGCATGCAGTACACTTTCCTCTCCTTTCCACACCCACAACACTCCTTCCTCATTCTTGTTGCCATATGTTTTCCTGAACCTAACTGCAGGTGGATTTGCTTCAGCTTTCTTCCAGCACATTAGCTCTATTATCAAAAAGTGAGAGCCTATGTAGGCTGTGCACTACACCTAAACCAAATGCTGGTGCTGGCATTTGACCTCACAAACCTGGTTAGGTGACATATAATACCCATCTCCCCATAGCATACCAACCTTGTGACAGAGAGCTGTGATTTAGAAGGAACAATTCTAGCTTTTTTTCTTTTTAAAGTGTTTTTTTGGTTTTTTTTTTTTTTGTTTTTTTTTGTTTTTTTAAATTTGCACCCTACTCCTTGTGGCTTTTCTTAACCTCAGTGCAAAGTTCATGCCTCCATTTTCCTCCACCTTATCTCCTACCAGTATGAACAGACACATCTACGCTCACAGAAGTGAGAATATGAAGCTGTTAGTCTGGGTTTGGTTCTTTGATGGAGTTCAGAGTTTAACTTTTACTCCACACAGAATAGTCAAGTGTTTGATTTTTTTTTTTTTTTACCCAGACAGTGAACTGACAACTGACCTACATCTCTGACAGTGAATGAAAGTTTTAAAGGTGTTTTTACTCTCCATTGTGGGACCCCAAAATGGTTAAAGAAGGCAGAGAATGTTTTAAAACACAATTAACACCAACTTTGTAATCTTTATTACCAAATAATAATTTCTCAACTCTGAGACATACAGAGTAAGACACCAACAGTGAATCCAGCAAAAAGGAAGTACCACCTATATCTGCTGTCGTACACAGTGTGGATGTTTCCTCCACAGTTTTGAAGACATGAAAATGGGAAAAAACAGTCTAAAACTAGAAGGTATGTGCTAGTAATGAACACAAAGGCATTTAAAAAGGCTAATGCAGAGAGAGGAGAAACAATCCAAATCCAGAAAACACAGGAAAAGTTAAAAGAACCCTAATTTGTGACAGTTATTGTCATGGTGTATCCTACTGTCCAGGGGAACAAAGCCATGAACTGATCTGAAATGAGGAACAGTAAATAAAACATACAAGTTTCCACATATAATTTAGTTCTTTCTTTCAGTCTTATCAGGGAATAAGGGAGATGAGCTTCTCTCATATGAATGAAGCAACAGAACTTCAGAAAGAGCCAACTCCAGAAATTCAAAAGGTTTAAGCTATTGGTACCCCTTTAGAACTAATATTTTTTGACAAGAACTATTTTTACAAGAGATGGGGCCAACTCGCCATTTTGGTCACTTTGGGATTATTAGAAACTTTACTTAAAGGATTGATTATAAGATGCCATTTCAGGAAATAATGAGGATAGGTTGAAAAAGCTTTCACTGCTGCAGAATCCTGGACGAAGATCAGTTTCAGCTCCGGAGAGACTGATGGAACATTTGACTCTGCTACGCTGGAGACTCCTTGTGTTAAATATATCCAGGAAATTACGCCTTTGATTAGTGGTCATTCAAAGAAGATCTTTATTTTCTCCGTCTCCCTGCTAATACTCTTACAATTGTCTCTGCAGAACAGCCTGCTGCATTTCAAGCTTTGTTATGCTGGTCTTGTAGCAGCTGAATGAAAAACCCCAACTGAATAGCCCTATAGTGAAACAGAACACCTTTAAAAAAGGACGACTGCCAGTCAGTTCTAAAAGAGATTGTTTACAGGTAAACAGTTTCATTACTTGCAGTAATTTATCATTTATTATGGTTCTAGATGGTAACTTGATCCATGTGAACAGACATATAGATGTCAGAATATTAAAAATTAGTATTTAACATTAATTTTTACTATTTCAGTATACTTACTATGGCATTTTGTACAGTAGATTATTTTATGACAGTGAAAATATTTCTGTGCAAGTATACATGTATACAGAACAGTTAAAGGCAACAGAGGATTTGCTATCTGCACACAGTGTAATATTTCGTTAAAACTTTGAAGTACCATTATGTTAAGCAAAATGCATTATGATGCAGAGATTAAAATGCTTTTCAATTGATTCACATTTCCAATTAAATTTACGGGCAGAAGAGATGTAATGATATTATCCACAAAATTGTACCGGATACGATAATAGCACCCAACTGCATCTGTGCTGTAAAAAGTATAACAATAGTGCACTATCACTGGTTCTAATTACCTTCTATCCTTTTGAGAGTGGCAGGTGGCCAATGAAATGCAGATATAAAATCAGAATATAATCAGATGAAAGGAGATGAAGCCGTTATTGGCTTTTAGTTATGTAAATTAAGAATTTTACTCAACAAGTTATTTAGTCATCCTGATGAGTGGAAACATTCATTTGGAAGACTAATCATACAGTACTTACTATGATTAGTACACTCCATCCTACTTTATATGCTTTGCAACAGAAACCTCTTGAATTATACTAAGTTAGTGGTGAGAATGTATTTTGTTTATTTCTTTTACAGGAAATCTTCAGAGAAAACCTAGTACAGACAAACACAATCAGTACAGTGGTGAACCTGTAGGAAATACTGTCACTTCTAAATTGATTCTCTTTTGCTCTACCTTTCAGACCTGCTTTGAGTCAATATCTCGCACATAATTGTACTCAACTGCTAGAAACAGTCTTTCAGATGAAGCACAGACGGAGATCCTGATCACTTGCAGTCTTTTGAGATGGCACGGTACATTTGAAAGGATAGCGGTGTCAGCTAAGGAATCCTGGTAGGATATGAGCTACAAATAGCAGACCTATTTCCTCCGCAAATATTTGACTGAATTATAAACTAAACTGTGACTTGTACTGTGCCCATGACCATATTGCATTTACTTCATAAAAACGTGGTGACTTCCTACCAAAAATGTCCGCTGAAAGGACAATTCTCACTTGAGTTTTGCCAAATGCGAAGAAGCCTCCATTATCCTAATTTCTAAAGGGCTATGTTACTTAACTACAGGAATCACTCCAACAAAAATAATAGCATTTCATGTTTTATCTAATCAATTGGTATGTCATGAACTGCAGCTTACATGAGTGTGTAATCAACAAGCAATCCACACAACAGGAATAATTCACCAAGACAGTTATGTAGATTTTGTACGACAAAACCCAAAAGTATTGTGTTATTTCATGTTCATTCTGAAGTGGAAGGAATTCGACTTCTGATATCACTGCCTCTAACACTCAGTGTGCGAGATGAGAGAGAGAGGGGACTACAGATAAGGAAAACAAGGGAACAAGCAGAGGGTTTTGTCCCCCAAAGACATAACAGAATTATTAAAGTTCTCTGTGCACGTTTTCATTGATTTTGCAAACAAAGTGCTAAAATACTGTAGGTTGCACCATTAAAAAATCCTAACAAAATAAGACAATTTTTTACTTTTCTCTGCCCTGGCTACTGCAAGTACAATTACCCTACTTCATCGTCCCACTGATAAACACAAACCTCAAAAAAGAAATATTACTTCTAATATTTAGGATTCTGTACCATCGTATTATGGTTTTGTGCAATAATAAATGAGTACTTTTTCCTTACCTTGTTAGTCTCAGTATTCTTATCAGAATTGCTTAACTGAATCAACACTTCCCTCAATTTCCAGATTTTTTTCTCCTTTTCTAATTTTCACTCTGTTTCTTTGCACAAATACGCAAACAGATTTCCAGATAGCTACTGTCTGTTGAATATCCAGCTTCAAAACTTTGAGGGACAATCTCAGCAAAGGTGAGGTAGAAATGGTCCTGACCTACAGATATGCTTTCATCTCTATCTTTTGTATACGGCAAAAGATGACAAGATTTTAAGTCCTCCAGTCTACCTCTTATTTATTCAGAGGAAAACCTGCTTGATGTTGTCTTCATTGGAGAAATATGCCCACCTACTCACTCTGAGGAGTGAGCAGGTGAGGAGTCTTAGGACTGTATTAGATACAAGGTGCTACAGAGGCAGCACAGTAGCCTTAATCCCATGGCTGCAGCAACTATTACAGGATGGCCCCAAAGAACCAATGCCTGACATCCAATGCCTCCTTTTCTCTGAGGAAAAGGATGAAGAGCACAACCCTCTGGGAGTCCTTGTTGTTGAGGCAGTGTTCATCAGACATAGGTTTAGGGCCCAGTAGGTGAGGCTGGAGTGGAGTCCTTGGGATGTGAGATCTCTCAAAATTTTTCACTGACAGTTGGTTACAACAGACCCCTGACTTTACCATCCTCTTAAATTCCAGGAGCCCCCACCTGCATTTAGGAGAATGGCTGTTGCCCTGAGAAGCCCCATGTCTCCCAATTCCTTTCCCTCAGGCCATCCTTCCAGCCACAGTCTGCCTTGCATCCCACTACCTTGCCACTCTTACTGCTTGAGGGCCAGAGATGGGATCTGCAGTGCTGTTTTGTGGAGTGTAATGACCACACCATCAGCTCTGTAGCCACCAAATTCAAGGAAAGGAGAAGGGATGCATAGCAGAACTGTGTCAGAAAAGACTAGGAGGGCTCTACTGATGTGGGAAATTGATATTTAGTTTGATTTTGCTGTAGCTTTAGTCTGATTTTGCTATATAGCTTTGCAGCCATGTCAAGGCAAGGGTTAACCACTGACATTTAGTTTGGTCCTGTTCTTTGCAACCTTGCTAACAAGGACCGCTGTGAGCTCACATGGAGATAACAAGGACTGGTGCAAGACAGGTAAAAGAGACAGGGACTGATAACCAGAACCCTACTGTCTGTAAGAAGCCCTCTCTAGCTGAAACTCGTTTTGTGACTTGGAACTCAGCCAACTCAGCAGTTTTGGCCCAAAGGTGAAGAGTACACAGCGAAGAAGACTACGAGCCTTCATCCACAAGACCCCCACAGATGACCACCAGATAACATTGCGTGGGAGCTGAAGAGGGGCAGAGTATGATAATGAATTCCTGGAAATAGTTTATTACAATCACACCTATTCCCAGAACTAATTGTAATAATCCAGCCCTCTTAGATAAACTTTGTAACAAATAGGTGCACGCTTTGTGATTCGGTGTGCAAGTTAGGAGGAGCGATCCCCCTTGCACCCGGTGCCGTAATAACCATACCTGCTTCATAACTCCTGTGAGTTGTGGAGTTTGTTTCCGCACGTCACTACTACCACGGCAAGGCTGCATGTGCACCTGACATGGTAGCAAGGACTAAGAATACAGGGTGGAATTTGGTTGGGTAGTTTTTGATGTCATTAATTGCCACGCAGGTGATCACTCTCAGAGTCCCAGAGGAATAACTTTAGAAAGTATAACAGCCATTACGGTCAGCAGACCAGTGGTACATATCATCTCTCTACCGAGTCCAATGCTGTAAAGCCACAAGAAGTCTCACCACACATCGTTTCTTTCTCCCATGAAAACACTTAAAGAAAAACATTGCACCTACCACAATGGCAGTGAAGGACATTTCCACAGGAAGTTTCCAACATCAAGTGGGAAAGGGAAGAGTCAGGAGGATCATCTCTGGATGTATCTCCATGGAGGTTCTTTCACCGGGTCCAAGCACAGAGATCTTAGAAAGGCATCAGCACATGCAGGCTCTTCTAAATTGTCCAGTAGAGTGGTCCTGGGATGCAGGGTGTCCAAGAATCTTGTGGGCTTGGTGGTAGGTTTCCATAGAAAGATCTGTCGTAGATGTCTATGATGAGACACACCTACTGGGTCCCAAAAAAAGAGCAGTTATCACGTCTCCAGAAGCACGACCTTCTTTGAATTCCTAGCATGGGTTGTCTGTCTCCTTATAATCAGCAGCAGCCACAAAGTTCTGACTCTCCCACCAAGTCCTCTGCCTCTGGAGGAACTTTCTGTTTTAAATCCTTTTGTTAGTACCAGTAGGAGAGGCTACAAGTCCAACATCCACCTAGGAAGCAGAGACAGACACAGCTACACTGTAGCTTAGACCAGGGCTGGAGGCCCCTGACTGAGCTGAAATAGGGCTCCTGAGCTCAGGGGCAGAGGTGGGCCGAGGCTCCAGGTGAGGATGATGAGGGCCATTAAGGGTGATTAGCACCCTCGGGGCCCTGACAAAAAGAGGCTTAGCTGCAAAACCATACTACTGCTTTAAACAAAAACACCACTGTAAATACAGCCACTGTGTATATCTGGGAGAAGGGCTATGTAGAAAGGAAAGGCAAAACCGTATAGTCACAGCCTACCTTGCAGCTTCAGTAATAAAATCTTTTGGCCTTAATCTATTACTTTAGTGTGGAACTGAAAAAAAGACGTGAATAACTCGCAAAACCCTCTATGGGATCACTTAATAATAATCTTAATAATAATAATCACTTAATAATAATCCCATCAGACACAACAAGCATGATACTCACCTGTAGAACTCACGTTCTTCCTCCAAACAGTTACTGGAGGGGGAAGAGGCTACAAGTGAATCTCAGAGATTTTCCAGCTCAATGGCACAAGACGTGCATTGAAATTATATCCCTGAACTCACATGTTGCTCCTCACACTAACGACCAGGCCAGCTACTTGCTAAGGCTTCCTCTTTGTCTGCCGAAACAACAGCAGAAAACTGTTTTGAAGCTGCCTAAAAATCATACCCTTTTCAGATTAAGTGCACAAAGGACAGAAGCAAGCTGAATTATATTTTTTTTCTATTCATTTCTTCCTTGGCAATTTAATTGTTTTAAATAACAAAGAAATCAGAGGATACTGATCTTCAACTCAGAGGAAGTTATTTAAATTATTGGAACTGGGTCAAACTAAGATTTTGTTTCTGAACTCTCAAAATCTATGGGAAAGGCCAGATTCAGACCTCATGTCTGGAGGAGGTCTGTAGGTCTTCAGTGGGACAGAGGAAAGAATCTCATGTTATCACAGCTGAACATTGGTATGTTTGGATTCAAATCAAGACCAAAATGTTGCAGTCCAGGTTACAGTCTATGATCATGCAAGAAGATTTTACTGGTATCTATAAAATCTGAGAGACATCTTTTGTAGTCACAGGATAACACATTCCTTATCTGAAGTACCAGCTATCTGAAGCACTAGTCCTGCTCAAGTTAGCAAAATGGGTGTTTTGCTGACACCAAAAGGCAGAAATAAGCAAGGTACCGAGTGTCCCTGTACAAGCAAAGAACAGCAAAGTGATTTGCGACCTGCTTCTTATTTACATATTTGTTGGAACCTGTGTGCACAGTTTTTATTTGGTTGGTAGGCAAAAGGGAAAAAAAAAAAGAATAAGTGTTCAGCAGGTCAGCTATTGATATATGGGTCTGAGCAAGCAACTGCAAAATTCACAACGGTAATTTATCTGCATGGGTCAATGGCTACTGACTGCCTGAAAATAAAGGTCGATCGCAGCGATAGATTTCAATGCCGTAGCTATGAACATATATTAATAAACGCAGCACAGAAGTGATTTTTGACTCAGGTGGAAAGGACAGATAATCGATAACCTTGTGTCCTTGCCCAGGCTGAACTTTGTACTTGGATTATGCTAATTAAAGACTAAATAAAGTGTTGATGTTTTGATATAATCAAGAGATGGAGGAAAATAACACAGCGGCAAGTGGCTTTTGTTGGTTATTTCATGCTGAAATGAGCAAACTAAATACCTAAGCCATTTGAGAAAAGCAACAATTTTTTGTTTGCAACCATCTTCTCCTGTCCCAGATATTATTTCTGCTATATGATTGCCACAAGAACAGTTTCAGCACTTTATCCTGCAAGCAAGCATGGAGGAGAGGTTTAGACAATTTTTTGTACAAGAGGCCAGATGGTCGGGACCGTTGTTTTTTTCAGACAGGTGGCCCAGCCATAAAGGTCCTCTCATCCCTGGAAGTTTCATCCAGACTGAGCATCGTTTTCTCAGATGTTTGAAGCTCCCCCTTGGATAGAAGTGAAAGCACAGACTCCTGGCATCCTGACCCTACCTGAATACTGCAATTCCCCCTCCCCTTGTTTCCCTCCCTGCCTGGCACTTGGACTTGTACAGCTGAGCTGAGTGATGGAGCTAATCCGGCTGAAAACGAATCACTTGATTGGGTAGGAGCAGGGTGCAGATGGAGCAGCTCCCCGCTCCGGTGTGCTGTTGAAAATGTCAGGAGGCTGAGAACAGGACCACGAAACTGAGACAGGGCTCAGCAGTCTGCCCTTAAGCAACCCTAAACTGTGGTGGATGCACCTTGAGATGCAGACTACAAAGGACTGAGACTAAATACGCATCTTATCATGTGTAACCTGTCTTTCTGTGAAATGATTGAGCTTCAGTCGCTTGGTGCAATGACTGGCACAAGTATTCTATTATGCCATTTGACTGCTTTATCCAGTCATTGCAAGAAATGCCTACATTATTCAAGTATTTTGTGAAATACCTGGCATTAATACTACAGCCATGTCATGAAACCAGTCATTGAATGAAATGGCTAAAATTGCCATTAATTTAGAGAATAATTACATTTTAAAAGTAAGTCTTAATTTCCTGAACTCAGATGTAGTACTGTATGGGTCCAGAGGTGAGTGTAAAAGACTGCGCAACACTATAAATATGCATAGCAGAATTACTTTTGCTTCTCTTTTTGAGTTAGCAATTCCAAATAACCAGGAACGAGGTATTTTACATATTATCTACTTATTATTTTCCATACTTTCTTGTTATGAATACAAACTTTTGCCAATTCTGAAACTGCTTAGGTGCTTAGGTTTATATTAGAACAGTAACATAGTTATTTTCTTTTTTAAATATTTAAAATTACCTTGCTCGCAGAATAAGCAGTTGGATTACATATAAATGTCGAAACTGCAGATTCCTGGATGATCCCAGATGAACCGGGCTTTCAAAGCTGTAAACTCAGTTCTATACCTACACATGAAAGCACACAGAAAATGGCAGGTGCTATTAAATTCTTGCCTCCCTTCAAACTAACTGTTTGAAATACGGATGTGCTTGGACAAGCCTGCATCTAGGTGGTAGCCACATACCACTCGGCGACAACCAGGCAGTTGATGTGCTCAAACTGCTATTCGTTAGGCAGACCAAGGCCATTTTACACTTGCACTATGTTACCTCTTGGTTTTATCCGCTTTTTCTTCTACTGTACAAAAGCAGACGTTTTTCTCTGAGGCACAGAACAATGCCTGTAATAAAGCAAATAGTCACGTAAAAAGTACTGTAGGAAACACTTAAATAATCGTGAACAGGAAACAAATCAGAAGCATATCAGTTAACTACTTTAACCCTTTTCTTCTCCTCTCATCTCTCTATTATAAAGTTTTTCACTTCCTTTTTTCCCCTCTGACTGGAAACCCTGTATCAAGTTAACTGGCCTCCTAGTGGCTCTGTCAGCAAAGGAGTTTTAATTCATTTTCTTAAACAAAAAGCAATTCCTAGTAACTTATTCAGGATACCATTTTTCTCCCAGAAAGGAATGAATTTTTACTAAACCACAAACCTGAAAACTATCACTTAAGTTGAATGTAACAGGACAAAATGTTTTTCTGTTTTGTCTGTGTTAAATTTAGCTGAATTTGATCTTTAAGCTCAGTTTAAAATTAAAAATTCAGATTTTCCAAACATTTTTAAATTTTCCTTTTCATTGGAACTAAAGGTTAAATTTTAACTGATTTTATTAATAGTTTACTTTGTTTCTGAAAGGAACAGAGCAATCTCAAAAGACTTGTCCCCGCACAAGCAGTAACTTCTGTTTTCAAATGAACATTTTAATCCTTGCCACTGTGTAAACGACAATTTCCCCTAAAGCAGTAAGATGACTGAGGTTTTGCAAACACCTACATCGCATATGAGCTGTAAAACCTTTCGCTTCTTTGCATTAACCTGTAAGGTTAGATTTACACCTGTGCATAAAGACTTCAAAACATTCGTAATTATTTGTCTGTACAGCTACCTGAATCTATTTAGATGCTAATTAGTATTTGCAGTTTCCTACTGCTGTCAAGTGACTGTACATATTTTAAGGTACATGTTGAAGCCCGAGTACAGCATAGCGTTATCTACATGTATGCAACGTACTTCACACTTTATCATTTCCATATTTCCATCAAGTAGACAAGCACCATTTACAATAGCTAAAGCTATAGAAGCAGAATAGATTTCTTAGTTCTCTGACCAGTTTTCCCACCCACTCACTAAAGAAAATGAGATTTCTTACCAGCTAAACCACTTACGTCTCTCATATTCCCATCAATCTGCTGAATGGGAACAGTGTGCAAATAGATTGAACTATTTAATTTCATCGCAAATAAAGGGTTTTGAGTGTCTGAATAAACTTTTCCCCTCCTTTCCCTCCCTGCCTCTTCACATACATTTCCCAAATTTCCTTTTGAAGGTATCAAAATAAAAGTTGAGGCCTTTCATGTATATTCCTCTTTAAAGAGCCCAAACTAGCTTTGAGCTATAACACCAACCTGTGGGTTGCACTGGCATCCTGGCAATCATTATAAATTGGTACATATATTTTGTTTAAATAAATATGTCTACTGCTTTAAATGTTGCACACTCATTACACAGTATAAAATCAGATTAAAGCAAAATTCTACTGACGTACACCAGTGGTGGACTTTCTACCAGCTAATACTTAGATGTCACAGTATTAAGAAGAGCAGCTGCAGTACAAAGACTGGCTATTGATCTGTGAGTCATTTAGATTAGGAACCGAATGAAGAGCACTCTGGAGCATGCCTGGCCCAAGTACCTGGCCCTCTTTCTCATGAGGGAGGTATTTTGGAGATCACTCGTCTCTCATTCAGGTGTGGGGTCAGATCCCAGGTAGGGCACATAGCCAGGGTCTTGGGTACCTCAGTTTAGAAGAAAGTTACCTTTGTGTACTCTTTGTTAATAAAGTATTATAAGTTTCAGAGTTTTATGTATAGTTTTAATCTAAAAGCACTTTCCTCTTCAAAATGACTTTGCATTTTTTGAAGGCTGATTAAACAGCTTCATATCTGGAGCACAGCTTTCACTTTGAATGTGCATGGTCTCTTAACTGATTATATGACATGAAATGTGAATAGGTAGGTACAGGGCTTCTCCCTACATCTCCATCATAATGACTCCAAACCAAACCATGTTACCTTAATGACAATGCAAGACATTTCAAGCGGTATAGGCAGACACCATGGAGACTGCAATGATATACTTGCTATTGTCTTTATCACTAAAACCTGCCAACAGTTTAATACTGAGCACTTTTATTTCACAAAGCACAATGGAGCTTCACTGCCATTGGTTTTGTTAGGTAGACTGAGCATGAATTCATGCTGGAAATGACTCAAGTTAACAGCTCTAAACACTGCAGTTTTCATAATCTCTTAATTAATTTCTATCGTAACAGGTGGATTAAAATTTACCAAGAGCTGGTACAGAATTTTTGCATCATTTCCTTTGAGTTTCTTTTCAGACTTTCTGAGCAGTCATGCCAGGGCAATACCCATGTCCTGAGATGTGTGCTCAGCCTCTCCTGGGGATCAGGCAGACAGTCGACCTGGGAGCAGGGTCCAGGCTCTTGGCCTGGGCAGCCAGAGGCTTGTCGCTTCCCATGTGTCTTTGGCTAGAGGAGACAGCTTGCATCAGGTTTTGAGCTAGCCTTTTTTATTATTTCTTAATGCCCTCTGTTTAACTATACTGTGTTTGTGTATTTCAATTTGGGCTCACCATATTATATACAAGTACTGAAATTAATGATTTAATGCCATCCAGGTATGATGACATTCTGCATGTCATCTCTAAGCAAATGTAAGAAAAGAAGGTTATCAGGAGTAGTCAGCATGGATTCACCAAGGGGAAATCATGCTTGACCAATCTGATACCTTTCTATGGTGGCATGACCAGCTGGGTAGGTGAGGGGAGCAACGAGACTGGTGAGGAGTCTAGCGAACAATTCTTATGAGGAACGGCTGAGGGAACTGGGGTTCTTTTGTGTGGAGAAGAGGAGGCTGAAGGGGGGGAAGGGGGACTTTATTGCTCTCTACAACTACCTGAAAAGAGGTTGTAGTGAGGCAGGTGTTGGTCTCTTCTCCCAAGTAACTAGCGATAGGGCAAGAGGCAATGACCTCGAGCTGTGTCAGGAGAGATTTAGACTAGATATTAGGAAAATTTTCTTTACTGAAAGAGTGGTCGGGCATCGGAATAGGCTGTCCAGGGAGGTGGTTGAGTCTTTGCCCCTGGAGGTGTTCAAAAAATATATAGATGTGGCACTTCGGGATACGGTTTAGCAGGCATGGTGGTGTTGGGTTGATGGTTGGACTTGATGATCTTAGAAGTCTTTTCCAACCTATGATTCTATGATTCAATGATTCTATGATTCTGTGATATTATCTCCAAAGACATTCTCCAAGAAGATAAAATATGAATCTAAAAAGAGGATATAACAATCAGCTGGGTATTCTTAACTCAATGCAAGAAGTTCACAGTGACTTTTCATGTTAAATGTTTGCTTGATCCCTTCCAGGACTGTCTCAACTGCTCAATGTTCATTAAATCACAACAGTTGTTAAAATGCACTTCCCCTTTTTGTCAGCTGCTCTCTCTGTCTGAGTTCAGAGACTTCCACATTTATCAAGCACTAATATATCTCTATAAAGTAGACATATGCTGTAGATGAAAAGACATCACTCATCAGCCTGCCAGCCAAACAAACCAAACCTGGCATACAGGTCCAGGTGAGTTGTGATTCCTTCTTGGTACAAAGGTGTTCAGCAGAGTACAGTACTCTGAAGGTGCCTCACGTCCCACTCAGGTGCCAGAAACAACCTTGCTTTTTAAGGCTCTATGGGCATCAAAAATACAAGGGAATCTTAAACTGACTTTTGGTGTTAATTAAGTAGAGCTGGTCAAGTATTTGCTGCCAAAACTTTTTTAATAGAGTTGACAGAATTCGTGATGGGAACAGATGACTTTTAAGGAGTCTCTAGATTGTACAGATATTTTAAAAAAGACAAAAAAACAATAAAAATCCCCAGTTTATATGTCCCAGTATCACATTTTCAAAAGGAAATATTTTATTTTCCTGTGATATCTAGACTTTTCAGCACGTTAATATTGGAATAAAAATGTAATGGAAAAATATTTGAAAATCAGGATGGTTTGATTGATTTGACTTTTTAAATATTTTTTAGCAGTTTAGAATCATTTTCTAGTTCTTAACACTGAAAAGAATCTCCTGGAAGGAAAAATAGCTCTTTAGCCACCAATAAGTCACATTATTAGGCACATGAATATTTCATGTGAAATGAAACCACATTAAGGATGCCAAAAATCTAGCAAGAACAAAGGCTCTCATTAGCCTCTCTGTTGTGTCACAGTGTTGTTTTGATGGTGGGGGTGGGGGCTGTACTCTGCCTTTTTGTACTCATTTTTGCTCCAGTGTTTGATCTTTCTTCTTTCCCCTCTTTCACCATCCCTGTTCTCCTCAGTCTTTTCCCTGTCGTTGCCATCAGGTGGAACAAGGATGACCCTCCCAAGGGGCCATGTGACAGCGAGCTCAGTAGGATGGATGGAAAAGTTTCCTCACCTTCCTGATGGAGGGTCAAGTGACAGGAACAAGGAGGCAGGAGCATTAACACATCTTTCTCTTGAGGGACATATTGGGTTGGGAACGACAAAGCAAAACCGGTACAAAACCCCTTCCAGGTCCAGCTTCTGCTTTTGGTGAAATCACAGGTGTAGAGGAGAACCCAACAGCAAGGCCAGACCTTCTTCCCTCAGAAATGTACCAGAGGTCAAGGAAATCTTTCTGGGAAAGATACAGATGGATGATTATTTCCTTAAGATAAGGACTACAGAGAGAAAAGGCGATGCAGGGAAAGTGTGGGGCATTTCCCATCTCACCCAAGGAGAGATGCAGAATTTTTCAGTCTTTTTTTTTTACTTCCACTTTGTACAGCACAAGACAACATCATAAATTTCACAGCCTATTCTCAAACTGTCCTCATTGGTACATTGGTGGAAACCAGGCCTGTGGTCTAAGATCACAAAGTCCAAAAGCAAGTCTCTTAGGAGCTTCAGTTTCAGTTCCTAGTGACTTCCTTTTTCTGTGCATCAATCCTTCTTTATCTGCTGCTGAGAAAGACACAGAAAATGAGTTTATATATTGTCAAGCTTTAAGATCTTCACCACAGAGGGGTGGCTGGAGACAGACCCACAAAACACACTTCGCATGCAGGGTTGGCAGCGTGCTATCTTGCTGCATGCCATAGCATCAGTACACAGTGACATTGCAAAGGAGTGAATCAATGCCAGCTTCTGCTGATGTCAGGTCTTTTGAGACTACATTCAACGCATTCATACCTCCCATATATCTCGACTTTTAGTGGATTAGATGTATATTTTCTCTTCCTCTGCTAGAAACTTAAAAAGAAGTTCCTTTTCTCACTTCTTGCCCGGGTTGCTTGCATTCATTATTCACAGAGCAACAGAGCAAACTGTAAGCAAACAGCTAAGCTTTAAAAACTTCAGCAAGGAGAAAGTAAAATTTGGTGCTGTACAGAAAGCAATGCCAACATTACAGTTTTGAAACCAAATTTGAGAACTGGCATTCTGTACCCGCAAGGAGAAGCTGGCGTGTGCAGAAGGCACAGAGAGGGGGGTCTGCAGAGACACTGCCCCTGCACGCTTTCCACAGTCCCACTGCTCTTTAGCAGGACGTTTCCAGGTTTGAAATCCCCAGGTTTTCCTCCACCTGCAGCCGGATGAGGTTTGTTAGCGTGAGGTGCCTCTGCCACCGTGTGGGAGCTTGCGGGGAATGCCAGGGTGCCCGGCACCCGCAGCCAGCGCTCCCGCACCCAGCCTGCGCTTCCAACAGAGAAACCGGTCCCTGCCGCAGTGCTCTGCCAGCCTGGGGGGAAGCACCCCCAGTGACACCCGGCCAAAGGAGCTTAATCTCTGCAGTTTTATTTGCCAGTGAATTACAGTAAAAAAAAATAAAGAAGAAACTCCAAATTCCTAAAGCTCCCGAATTTCAGTATGCATATGCACAGACTCGGTGGCAGTTGTAATCTGCAGCTGCTTGTCACAGGCACTCACATCCCCCATAAATCACTGTTGACTAACGAACAGCGAGGAGAGTGTTTTTCCAATAAAATACACATAACTTTAAATGGCGAAGGAGGAACTGTCAGCAGACGCTGCTCAAATGCATGAATTAAAAGCTGTTCAGCTGCTGGGAAACTGTCTGTGTTTTGATGCAGGCAGTTGCATGCAATCCCAGGACCATAAGCATACATTTTTAAACCATTCAAGGACTAGAAGTAATCAGAGTTACATAAATAAAATGTAGACACTGAAAAAAAACAGATTATTTTGTATGGAGTAGAATATGACATGAATATTCTACTCCATACAAAATAATCTGGTTTTTTTTAGTGTCTGGAGCTTGGACACCTTTACTCAGCACCAAAGATGTCCTTGATCCAAAGATGTCCTTGATCCAAAGATGTCTGGATCAAGGACATCTTGGTGCTGAGTATTCTATGAACCCTTTCTGCCACCTATTTCCTATGCACCACTGTGGACATGCAACTTAGATAGGTGATGGTAACACGTAATTTAAAAAGAGAGAGTTTGTCATGAATACCACTGCAAAAATATTTGATTGCCATGTGTTTCCTTAAGCTATCAGCAAGGTTTCTGCACTTTTCACATATTCAGTAGTGGAGTTAGTTGGAAAAGTGGATGCAGAGGGTAGGTGATTGCATATTAGTATTATCATTGCTTATTTCTGCTCCTTTCTGTTTTTTCTCCTCTAGCTTATTCAAAATGCGAACCATTTTAATGCCTTAGAACAAAGTGAAGAAGATCTCAAGCCCTTCATAAACAGTAATGCAATTACCTAAAACGTAGGGAAAAACAATAACCAGTTGTGTTAATTATTGCTCGTAGTCCTTTATATTCATATACGTATACATACAACATACAAATTTGTACAAACATAAATAAATTTATATTTATATATACTGCTCCTTACAGTCACGAGAAAATGAAACTACATTCTAAAATGTTCTTAGCTCCCCAAGGCAAGAACTGTTGTTGTAGTATCTACTAATAGGGCAGCAATGGGTTCCCAGGAAGGTCAAGGGAGAAAGACTGTTAACTGTATTGCCAATGAAATTCTCAGTTCCCAACCTGGTCCTGCAGAAGACAAGGGACAGTGGAATAAGATATGGCAGTACTGTCCTGAAGTTTTCCAGCATCATCTGAGGGCAAACATTTTGGTGGAGTTGTATCTGCCTATCCTAGTTCAACGTAAGGCGAATGAGGTCCTGTGAAATTTAATCTGATTATCATTGAAGTAATAGGCTCACTCTCCCTGTAAGAATGACGTACATTTTACTAAGGTTGAGAGGTGCATGAATATCACTACATTGTAGCCATCATTATACCTTACTTAACTTGGATGACATTTAAATAATACCATTAAGCTTCTTCTAAGTCTGACTTCTTATGCAATAGCCCATCTTTATCTGGCTAACCTTTATGTCCTGACTTGGTGTTTTCTGTGTAGCATTTGAGGATATCTGATTAGGCACCTACAGACATAGAGACCACAATTAAAAATTAATCTAGAAAGCTGACCTTAAACTTTCCTTTTCTTCCCACACTGTAGGGAAAAAAAGTTAGCTGTGCAGCTGAATGGCTGTAAGCACCTTGCAGGGAAAACTGAACCTCCTGAAGGACTGAGATCCTGTACGTTCTCCAGCATTAACTTCGGTTGTCAAAGCCAGTGAGTGCCATGGGAAGTTGAGCCACAGGTCCCGCAGCAACGACAGTGTTAGGAGATTTTGAAGGCATAAGGATGTCTGGTGCACTGAGCTAGAGGCCAGGAGGATCCGGATTTTACTCCTGGCTCAGCCAAAGATTGATGCTGATTTTGCATCCAACACTTTTACTGTCTATTTTGTTTGCAACCTATACAGAGTAAAGAAAATCCCCCAGCCTGGGCTTGCACTGAGCTGAGTAAACCAAGTCAGGCTCAGTGCCATCCTCAGTATGCTGATGCAAAGCACTCAGAAGTGAGCTGTCGATAGCATACAGCCATGTATCACCTCTTTTATCCTTGCTGTCTACAGCAGAGGCCAAAAGAGTCCTTAGGCCATCTGTATATGAAAGTTTGCTGCTGTGACCCTATCTCCAGCTCCATCCAAAGTGTCACTGCTACTTTGTCCCTGCAGAGATCGGAGCTGGGTCTGCCCATGCCGTTCAGCGTACAAGCCCTGCCTCTTGGCTGCACATCTTCCAGCCTCCGCTCTGTCATGCTGGCTCTGGTGGGAGCTGAGAACGCTCAGGCTCAGCTTACATTGCTAAAACAGCAACGCGAGACAGCCTCTGCAGGAGCATTGTGAGGAGATCACAGAATCCCAGAATGGTCGGGGTTGGAAGGGACCTCTGTGGGTCATCTAGTCCAACCCCCTGCCGAAGCAGGGTCACCCAGAGCAGGCTGTAGAGGACCTTGTCCAGGCAGGTCTTGAATATCTCCAGAGAAGGAGACTCCACAACCTCCCTGGGCAG
>Ga0065711_1002334_pt1 | contig 34606 bp, 32 predicted proteins | sample Hoacrofraction12_FD_59098 | JGI IMG/M metagenome (GOLD analysis project Ga0065711, IMG submission 59098) | Hoatzin crop microbial communities from Cojedes, Venezuela - Epithelial fraction 12 v2 (version 2) | ecosystem: Host-associated > Birds > Digestive system > Esophagus > Crop | place... | reverse complement strand
TTTTGATGTAAAATGTCCCCAGAACAGCTTGCCTTTTTTTTTTTTTTTGGCATGGACTTACACAAGGTACACAGTGTCAGCATTTTGGTTGCATTTCTTGAGCACTTTTGTCACCAACTCAAAACTTTCTGCTGGCTCAAAATTTTGCGTTTCAGTCAGACGCTGTAGGAAAGAAAGGATAGTGAAAGCTTAATGGAAGTATCTTCTTGGCATATGAAAGACGAACAATATGGGATGTCAGCACCACAAAATCACATAATAAAACACCAAAGTCAAACAGACCCACCAAGCAACTTTGCTCATGTAATGCCAGCTATAATTGGCCTGAAATACGTCTTAAGCTTTCAAGCAAACCTTATTTTAAATAAAATTCTGATTTTGGGGTGCTTTCATGATGATTCTGAAATCTCAGTGTTTTTTGTGCTGGATGGTGTTTCCACCCTCTTCCCACCCTCTTCCTATTTCTATGTCCTCCCTCACACTGGAGCCAGAGGAATCTCTGGAAGATAAGGCTCCTTCCAAACTCTGCTGGTCTCTAAGGCTATCAGTTGTCCAGGCAAGAGCTACACTGAGCACATACATTCCAGGTGAAGATGAACTGCTTCACAAGAAGTCTCAGAAGCTTCTCATCTATCTGTGTCTCATTGTGCAGCAGGTGGTCAAAGAACATGTAGACAATGTTGGTGCAGGTCCATTGATGTCTGGAAAACACACACACAGGGATGTTGAAAAAAGCTTCAAGACTTGCCACTGAAAGCCAGAGGTGACCTACTTTACTGTTGTCAATGATGCAATTTTAAGTGGGAGGTTGGCCTACAGACCTCTGAGGTCGCTTCCAACCAAGATTTCTATGACAGGTCCCAGGTACTGTGAGATTATTTGAGGACACAAGACCTCTTGAGCTGGCTTTGGAGGACTAGACTAAACAAGGAGAGAAAAATATGGCATGGTCCTTTCTACCTCACTTGCTGGAGTGTCCCCAGACCAAACTGAGTTATTGAGTCATTACTGGGTTTTGTCTATGGAGATATCTGATCTACTACAGCAAGCATCCTGGGCATGGTCAAGCATGCAGTCAGATGTTCAGGAAAATAGGTCTTATTGTCAAGGAATGAAGGGTGCATGACCGTGATGAAAATGCGTAGTTCTTAACACAGCTTTTTGGAGTGAATTTGCCAATACTTTTGTGATAACCAGACAACAGAATGAGCAAAGGATTACAAAGGAGCCAATAGATTCAGGGATCAAGATTATCAAACTAATTACTATGGGTTCCCAAAGAAAGGATGGATTAAGCTCACATTGTAGGCACCAAGCTCATAGAAGAGGCGAGGTAAGGCCCCAGACATTTGGCTGAAGTCTTTCTGTTCATTGAAACACTGAATTAGGAACTCCAGAGTAAAAGGGTAGGCTATCAGCAATTGTTCTCCACAGACTGTATTATTAAGCTTCAAACATTTTAGTTTTCAAATCTTTTGGTGGGAGCTGGCAGAATCTTTTGGTGAACACATGACAACAACTTGAAGGAAAAAAAACTGGCTTGTCTGAAAGAGGACTTTTTACTTGAAAGACGAAGATAAGCTTGTTGAGAAGGGTCGGACTTACAACACACGCCTCAGGAGTTCCCTTTTCTTCTGGTAAAGATGAATCTGGTAGTTGTCCGTACTGATCCACTGCATCCAGGGCTTAATGGACTTGACCCTTCTAAGCCATTCTTTACAGCCCTCAAACGACAGAAGATTGTCTGTGGGCTGCACTTTCTTCAGGAGAATGTTCAAGGTGTCAAGAGTGACAAACTGAAATTATATTTAAAAAGAGAGAAGAAAAAAGAAGCTTTTATAGATGACCTAGACCCATTGCACCTTGGTGGAAAAAAAAAAAAAAAAAAGCTTTGGAGGCTGTGATGAGGAATTCTTTGAAAACCTTAGCTTGGTGCACACAGCAACAAATACCAGAGGAGAAATTCATTAGGTAGGGAAGTGAGAACAGGACAGAATCCATAACTGTACCACAGTACAACACTGTGTTGCACTTGTGTCTTGAATACTGTTTGAATACTTGAATCAGAGCACTGGTTTCCCTCCACAGTTAAACTTTCAGCTCTAAGATTCTAAGCTTGTTGCCTTCAGTCCCCTTGGTGTTCAGGAGGGAGAAAAAGGTACTCCAAAGAACAGTTCTTCCATTTTACAGAGAGACGTTTAGGATTGTTGAATGGCTTGTTCTTTGGAAAGACTTAAATATTTAGGTGGGATTCAGTTGCCCTACTGTAGGTCTGTGCTGTCGGTTGAAATGCCTTTGAATCTCTGAGACATCTATATGTAGCTGGCAGATAGGGCACAAGGCCTACAGGAAACTCCATGCCCTACTGCAGCAGGAGCTTGAGGCTGACAGCACCTGAAATGTCAGCAGGTGCCTACTCGTGGGCAACTGATCTGCACCCCTCCCTTCAGTCGTGAGTCACTCTCCACTGTCTCTAAACCCTATGTTTTCCCTAGCAATCACAGCAGATCAGATGACCATTGCAAATGTAGACACATACCTGCAGACATGTAAGCTACAGTGCCTGAATCCAAACTTAGACCCCAGCCCAGAAGTTAAATACTGCGACCATCACCTATAATGTCTGCCCGTCTAAGAAGTGATGAATGTCATTCCCAGAACAACACAAGCAAAAGGATGCGTAACAGGTTTCTACACAGTGCAGACTAAATTATGGAAGTTTTGAAGACCAAAAAGTATAAATGGAATTAAAAAATGGTTAGAGAAGGATGAAGCACAGGTCCTTTGGTGGGGAAGATCAGGTTTGAGACCATCTAAGGAACCTGAAGGTGCACAAGTCCACGGGACCTGACGAGGTGCATCCGCGGGTCCTGAAGGAACTGGCGGATGAAGTTGTTAAGCCATTATCCATCATATCTGAAAAGTCATGGCAGTCCAGTGAAGTTCCCATTGATTGGAAAAGGGAAAACATAACCCCCATTTTAAAAAAGGGAAAAAAGTGAGACTCGGAGAACTACAGGCCAGTCAGTCTCACCTCTGTGCCTGGCAAAATCACGGAGCAGATCCTCCTGGAAACTATGGTAAGGCACATGGAAAATAAGGAGATGATTGGTGTCAGCCAACATGGCTTCACTAACAACAGATCATGCCTGACAGATTTGGTGGCCTTCTATGGTGGGGTAACTGCATTGGTGGATAAGGGAAGAGCAACTGATGTCATCTACCTAGACTTGAGCAAATCATTTGGCACTGTCCCACAGGACATCCTTGTCTCTAAATTGGAAAGACATGGATTTGATGGATGGACTACTTGGTGGATAAGGAATTGGCTGGATGGTCATACTCTAAGGTTCATGGTCAACAGCTCAATGTCCAAGTGGAAACCAGTGACGAGTGGTGTTCCTCAGAGGTTGATGTTGGGACCAGTGCTGTTTAACATCTTTGCCAGCAACATGGACAGTGGGATTGAGTGCACCCTCAGCAAGTTTGCGGACAACACCAAGCTGTGTGGTGTGATTTACATGCTGGAGGGAAGGGATTCCATCTAGAGGGACCTTGACAGACTTGAGAGGCGGGTCTATGCAAACCTCATGAAGTTCAGCAAGGCCAAGTGCAAGGTGCTGCACCTGGGTCTGGGCAATCCCAATCATAAATACAGGCTGGGCAGCAAATGGATTGAGCGCAGCCCTGAGGAGAAGGACTTGGGGGTGCTGGTTGACAAGAAACTCAACGTGACCTGGCAGTGTACACTCGCAGCCCAGAAAGCCAACCATATCCTGGGTTGCATCAAAATAAGCATGGCGAGCATGTCGAGGGAGGTGATTCTGCCCATCTGCTCTGCTCTGGTGAGACTCCACCTGGAGTCCTGCGTTCAGCTCTGTGGCCCCCAACATAAGAAAGACATGGACCTGTTGGAATGAGTCAAAGGAGGGCCACAAAAATGATCAGAGGTTTGGAACATCTTTCCTATGAGGAAAGGCTGAGAGAGTTGGGGCTGTTCAGCCTGGAGAAGAGGAGGGTCTGGGGACATATTATAGCAGCTTTCTAGTAACTGAAGGGGACCTACAAGAAAGTGGGAGAGGAACTTTTTGCAAGGGCCTGTAGTGATAAGACAAGGGGTAATGTTTTTAATCTGAAAGAGCATAGACACAGATTAGATATAAAGAAGAAATTCTTTACTGTGAGGGTGGTGAAACACTGGAACAGGTTGCCCAGAGAATTTGTGGATGCCCCTTCCCTGGAAGTGTTTAAGCCCAGGTTGGATGGGGCTTTGAGCAATGTAGTCTAGTGGAAGGTGTCCCTGGCCATGGCAGGAGAGTTGGAACTACATGATCCGTAGGTCCCTTGCATCACAAACCATTCTATATTTGTATGAATGAGCTGGGTATGACCACTATCTCAAAAACTCCCTAAGACTTACTGGAAGCTGGAAAATACTTCCAAGGAATGATCCCCTTAAGTCTTGACTCTTTTCTTACACACTTTCATTGAGTATTTGCTCATGACCATTGTTAGTAGCAGGCTGTGTCATTTTGCTCTGCAAAACACCAGCTGTTCCCTTTTGCTCACCATTTCTGGCGGGTCCTTCTCATACATCTTTTGCAGCTCGCTTGTTACAGTCTCATCACTTTTTACCAAGTCTACAAAGAGTTGATATTCCTCTCGTAGGTAGAAATATTCCATATGAAGCCAAATGGGGGAAAAGCTCATCTCCTCCTGCCCCACAGAGAAGCAGAGCTGTTTCGCATTGACTAGAAGAGCTTTTGACAGAATCTGCAGGTAAAATGAAAGGTGTTATTTCTGCTCCAGACAAACAGCAGGGGACTGAGAATGGCATTCAGCATTGCTGAAGCAGTCCAGTCAACCTTCTCCATCAAAAAAATTTTTCTTAAGGTGGAATTAAGACTGAGCACCAACAGTTGTTGGGAAGTGTGCAGAAGAGGAGCAGCTAATTTTTTTCCCCGGTTCTTGGAACCATAGATATCTGCAGCACTGTGACTCAAGCCAGTGCCATTTAAAGCCTGTACTCCACCAAACCCCATTTACCTCATAGACAGAAATATCTTGCCCAGGAAAAGTCATCCTTAGAAAGTCATTCGTGTAACACTGCATCATCTCTGGATTACTGCCATCTGGCGGCAACACATTCTTGATTAGTGCTTGGAACAATTTGGCTGGTTCCTTCATTGGCACTTTTGGATGACCTAGAGGAAAGGACAGAGGTGTCAGGTAAACAGAAAATAGAAGTTGACAGGAAAACAGGAGTGCACCACCAATGTTCTAGGTCATTATGGTTACATGGGGAACAGAACTGCTATGGTTGCTCCTACCACAACCTTTGGCTATTGTGGCAAACTTTTGAGATCTTCTTCCGTCGGTTAAAGAACAATACCTGCTTGAAAAGTCTGATGTTACCTTTCATATTATAGACTCTCTCCCACAGTTGCTCCAGGTAGGCCTTCAAAACCCAGCTGAATGGGAACTGGCAAAAAACAGATGTGTTCGGGTCTTCAGTCATTGACAACACGGAAATCTTAGAATCTTGTTTCCTTAAATGGCACAGAACGAAGCAATCATGTAATATGCTCTATCTGTACTGAACTGAAGCATCAGAGAAATTCCTGACTGCCACTGGTATATGTTCTGCTTAAAAGGTTAAAAAGCACAGAAAGATATTTTATAAATAAACTCAGCAACACTGCAAACAAGGCAGGAGCAGAAAATGTTCCTGTCACTGGGAGCTGAAGGCTGGAAAAGACTGCAGCAGGGGAAAGGCAGCTGAGTCAGACAACATCTGTCTTGTCTCTGACCACAGCTGCTGTTCAGAGTAAGCTGACTGAACAGTTAAAATGTGATAGTTGGACACTAAATGTATTTTGTGCTGGGGAAGGGATTCATCTGCTCTGACCTTAGGGAACTCAAATTCAAGTTTCTAAATTCTGAACAATGTTTCTGATGTTACGCTGTGTTAAATGCTGTTCCAAAGAACTGGAGTCTTGGTAATGTTTCTAAGCTGCTGAAGGTTTAAGAGGTCAGGAAGATTCCGATTCAAATGTTGTGACACAAAGGACTTATCAAGGATAAGTTATGAGCTGTGTGAGCTTATCTTAACTTCAGACTTCTTGTTTTATTCTCTCTTTCTGCAGAGGGTTGCATTATGAAAGCAGGTTTTTATTCTCCTAATGTACATACTGTATTTTTCCACCAAGTCTCTTACTTGCTGGTATATTTAATTCTCAAGAATGATTCTTCTTGGAACATCTGAAGCCACAGTTCTGAAAATGGAGACAGTGGAGAGAGATGATCCAGGTTGTTGTTTGCATCCACCACTGCGAGAATTTGAGCAAACAGATTGGCCACAATGTCTTCTAAATGCATCCAGAGCGCACGCCTAGAAGCGATAACATGGCCTGTCAAATGTCTACTTTGTACCTGACCAATCCCCTATTCATCAGAAACTCACATCTACGTCTATATACCAGAGAGCAATATACCTCCTGGTTTTCACGTCTGAAACCCTTTAAGTATTGTGCTTCACACACCACAGCTCTTTTAATGCTCTCAGAAACAGACCTGTTAGAAATTTGGGAAGGGATGCACAGATATAAGTACCTGAATGAAGTATCTTCAAGGATGAACTCACTGGAGACAGCTCTGCGGAAAATCCACTCCCTTGGCTCAAAGCTTATTTTCTCACGTTCTTGTAGGAGGTGGCAAATTCGCACTTTCAGCACATTCATAAAATGACTAGAAACTAATTATAAACCAATGTTTATTAGAACCTGTGAACAAAAGGGGTTCCCATGCAAAGTTTTTAAAGAAAAGCCAGTCATAGAAAGACACCTCTACTTAAGTTCTTGTGTTTCCTCCACTATAAAAACCAGGGGCTTTATATTCTACCCTAGTCTCTTGCCTTTCCTCTTTGTTGCTACTGAGTTGATTTTGGGGGCAACATTTAGTAAAGGCATGCTATTTTTGATGGAGGAAAGAAAATCCACTTTTTTCTGTCACAGTCTTTTAAAAATAATTGTATGAATTAAATTATTTGGTGTATAAATACTCTCATATTCATGTTGATATGGAGAAATGTTTAGTATTGTATGTCACAGGAATAGTCACAGTGCTGCAGAAGAGTTGACACTCTGTTCTTATTGGTATGACACTAGTATCAATATAAATTAAAAATGATGGAATTGTTTCCTTTTCAGTACTGATATAACCACAAGCAATATTTGTTCTATATTGTGCTGAGGAATGAAAGTGTCACTATGCAAGCACAAGAAAATATCTTTTCCTGAGGGACATTTTCTTATAGCCAAAATTTAGTGCAGACTAAATTCTGGTTTTACCATATGATTGCAAGGACTTCCCAGATCCATCACATCTTTGAAGTGGCAACATAGTCTCTTCTCTTTTTCAGTCATTAACAAACATCCTAGGCACCTGACAGGAACCTATTGCTCAATCAAGAGCAAATCATGCACCATGGTGACAAAGTCTTTCCATTTGCAGGAAAAAATAATTTCCAAATGCACCTACAAAGATTTTGGCGCTTGATTTATGATGAAACCAGACACTTTGCATTTTGCTAAAGCCACAGTTTTCTATCAAGGCACCACATCACTTCCACAAATAATTTGTATCAATTCTGTGTAGAAATCAATTGGGTGGCTTTAGACTCCAAAATAGTCAGGAGAGTATAAAGTGACCTTTGCCTCAGATTTTTTACCAAGGACTTCATCAAAGGTCATGCAAAAATCTGGATGTTTCAGACTCTGAGAACACACAACATGGGGTGCATGGAGAGCAGAAGAGGCCCTGAGCAATCCTAGTCCTCTCTCCTTTGGGACCTCCCCCTATACTGGCCTAGACAGGCACCAGGACAGATCATTAAACCACTCATTTAATTTCCCCTGTTCCATGGTTTGCAATGTGCAAGATGCAGCCATATGTAAATAAAAACTGCTAACCCACTCTGGGCCATGATTTGTACTCACATGTGGTTCTACTGTGACCCTGGAAAAGCAAGTTATGAATGATCATGATTCTCTCAGTGGCACGCCGACTGTTATCTGTCTTGTCTTCCAGCTGGATCACAGCTTTCTGGATGCTCTGTTTGATGATAGAGTCGATGCTGAGGAGCTGGGAATGGATAAGATTGGAGGTCTGTAAGTCGCCTAACACTCCATTGCATTTGCTCCCTCAATTCCTACTNAACTTGACACAATGGACTGCCAGGTATATGTCTACTTTGCCATCCCATCCCTAGTAAATCAATCCAAACATTGCAGAGAAGTGCTAAAAGCCCTGGCAAGGGATGGAGAAATGGGGAAAGAGATTTCATGCTTTGTCAAAGTTCACAATAGGCTTAAACGGCCTTATTCTGGCCTTGTGCTGGTCTGTCATAGGGTGGGGACCACTTTACCCTCACTGTGTAATTCACAAAGACCTGCAACTACTTTTTTTCCTGTGGCATATGTACTATCTGAACCAGTGACCAGCATAACTGGATCCCTAAAAGCCTATGAAATCTNTTGTTTCCTAAACCAGTTCCCACGTAATGTCAGGCAGCTGAAATAAGAAAAAAGAAATAAATCATACATTTCCTTCTGGAAAAAGACTGGATTTGGCTGGATCTTCAGGAGCAGAAGACTCTTCTGGAGAACCTGAAATCACAATCACTCATAAGACTCATTTGTAAAAAATGTAGAAACCTGAAAAATAGACACTTCTGTCCAAAGGAACCATCTGGAGTCTCTTCACAATCAATGAAAAGTTGCAAAGCTATCAATCTAAGAAATTTCAACCCAGGCTTTGTCCCATCTGGGGAGAAATGCCCAGTAACTAGATCTCAGTTTTGGTTGGGACTCGTAGGAAAAGCGGGTGTCAGCACAGGAAATGGACTCCCTCCCCAGCTGCTCTCGTTCATAGGGTGGGGACCACTTTACCCAGCTGCTCCCTTTGTCCATACATCCTGAAAACAATGGCAGGGATGTATTGCGTTGGCTTTGAACTCACCAGATCAGGAATATTTAGTGGTTTTATTTGGTCATGGAGGGCAGAAAGACTTGCTGGGAATCAGAGTGAATAAGTGTGTTTACTGTATGCTGAATGCCACATCAGTACATCCAATTTGCAACTGTAACTGAAGAACTAGCTTAGGTACCCTGCTACCCTGCAGTCACAACTTGTAGACCAGGAGGAAAAAAATGCAGTGCTGTGAGGACTGCAGAAACAGCAAATGCAGGAAGTCCTGCTGAGACCCAAAGCCAGTGCCTCCACAGACCACTTCATCTAGCTCTACTTGAAGCTGTAGGTGGAGTAAATGGGAGACAGAGGAAAGGACAGAGCTGTGCAGGTAGTGGCTGGTTACCTGTCGGGAGACGTCCCTGGAAAGCGGTCATGAAAATGTCAGCAATAGTCATTTTGGCGAGCTGGCCTAGATTGGCTGTAAAGTTGTCTGGAGGCATCAGATCATCCAGGTGGATTGACATCCATTCACCTGGGGAGGCAGTAAGCATGACAGGAACAGTAGTACCTTACATAACTGCTGTGAGCAGTTGACCTGCTCTCCTTTGTGCACACCACACCCATCCAGAAAAATCAGTAAACTTTGGCTCCCCTAACCTACCAGCCAGCCGCCTGGATAACAAAGATATTGAGAGATGGAAAATTTACCACCTCCTGTTCCTTTCTGATCGGAGGGAGTACACACTTCACTTATTTCATTCTGCTCTCCCCTCTCCTTCTTGCTAGTGCAAATGGGCAAAAATGCCCTAACTGTCATTCTCATCCAATAACTAGGGAAGCAAATGATCCTATAACCCAAAAGTTGTTTGACCACCTTCAACATAAAGAAGTTTTTTCTTATGTTTGAATGGAATTTCTTGTATTTCAGTCTGTGCCCATTGCCTCTTGTCCTGCCATGTGACACCACTGGAGCGTCTGGCTCCATCTTCTTTAGGCCCACCATCATGTACATATACACAGTGATAAGATCCCACGAACCTTCTCTTCTCCAGACTGAACTGTCTCAACTGCCTCAGCCTCTCCTCATATAAAAGATGCACCAGTCCCCTAACCATCTTTGTGGCCCTTCACTGGGCTTGCTCCAGCAAGTCTGTGTCTCTTTTATACTGGGAAGGACAGAAATGGACACAGTAATCCAGGTGTAGCCTCACCAGTGCTGAGTAGAGGGGAAGGATCACCTTCCTCAACCTGCTAGAAGCACTCTGCCTGATGAAGTCTATGTTAGCCTTCTTTGCCACAAAGACATGTTGCTAGCTTATCTTAAACTTGATTCCACCAGGATCACCAGGTCCTTCTCTGCGAAGCCACTTTCCAGCTGGTCAGCACCCAGCCTGTACTGGTGCCTGGTGTTATTTCTCTATAGATGCAGGACTTTGCATTTCCCTCTGTTGAACTTCATGAGGTTTCCATCAGTCCATTTGTCCAGCCTGTCCAGGTTCCTTAGGATGGCAGCATGACCCTCTGGTATATCAGGCACTCCTCACAGTTTTGTATCATCAGCAGACTTACTGAAGGTACACTCTGTCCCATCATCCAGGTCATCAATGAAGATGTTAAACGGCACTGGCCCCAGTATCAATCCTTGAGGTAACACCACTAGTGACTGGTGTCCAGCTGGACTTTGTTCTGTTGAGAAAAACCTCCTAAGTGCAGCAGTTCAGCTACTTGTTAGTCCAACTCACTGTCCATTTATCTAGTCCATCTTTAATAGTTTGTCAGTGAGGATGTTATTAAGACAGTGTCAAAAGCCTTATGAAAGTCAAGATAAAGCCATTCTCTTCTCATCCTCCAAGCCAGTCATCTCATCATAGAAGGTTACCAGGTTGGTTAAACTCAATTTCACATTCAGAAATCCATGTCGACTTACTGATTTTCATGTGTTTGGAAAAGGTTTCCGGGATTATTTGCTGCATCATCTTTCCAGGGATCAAAGTGAGGCTATCTGGTCTGTGGTTCCCTGGATCCTTCTTCTTGCCCTTACACAACCTCTCCTTTCCCTCCCACACTCTCCCTGATGCAAAATAGCAATTTCAACCTTACCACTGTCAAATGCCAGGTAGCTGCAGCCTCCCAGAACTCGTGGGACTTGAGTGGCCAGCACAACATGTGATGGGCTTGTGCCTGTTGATTTTCTTCTCTCATCTATGATACAGTACCTGGAAGTGGGACAAAGAGGCTAAAAAGTCAATTTTCTCAGCTATTTGGACAGAGAGTCCCAAAGCTACCCCCTGTATTTCCAGGGCTCAGGCAGAGCTTTCGGAAAGACCAACAGCTCAAGGTGTGGCTGCGCTACAGTGGTGGAAAGGGAAAAGAGGAGCTCAGCTCAGCCCAGGCACGCTCTAGCAAGGTCAAGAACCACGATGGTGTTGGCTACTTCAAGACTCACACCCACATATCTTCCCCACATACTCTCCACGCAATGACTCAGTCACATACCTCAGTAAGCTCTTTCATGACAAATTTCCCTCCCTGCTGAATACTCAATCTTTATTTTAATCTGAATTTGTTTTGTTATATATATGGGTCTCTGCCCAATCATATGTTCTTTCTGGCAATCATAGGAATAGCATTAGCAATATCTGCCACAAATGTACAGACAAATTAGACAACAAAAGCCACAACACAGATCAATCCAGGACATGTGGGGAAACTGGCCAAAACCCAGCATAGCTTTCCTAGAAGAAGCACCAGAAAAGTTCAAGTCCCTCTCTAGAAAAGCACAAATCCACCCAGAACAAATAATTTCAGCAGACAACATGCACATTAATTGAGATGGTAAAGAAAGTATATGAAAAGGAAATGTAGGAGAGTGAGAAGAGGGTAAGAGGGATCATACTGACAGAAGACGTGTCACTAATGTAGTTCAAGGGCTTAAGACCAATCTCATATAATGCTACTGTCAATGACTTAAGCCCTCAATGGCCCCCAGAAGGGCTTAAGTCTCCTGTAGGCCCTGTGTCCTGTCATTCACCCCTGAGAGGTGTCTTGGATCCCTAGGATGTCTCAAATGGCACCAGCTGTTAGTTGAAGTCCTTTGGCTTGATGACTAAAGGGAAAAAAGTCATCCGGTGTTAGGCCCTGTGTGGAGTAGTTTGTGCTGTCAGCCATGTTGGGGAAGATGGTTTTAATGTGGGAAGGAAGTATAAAACACGGTCCCAGAAAAAAGAAGATGCTCTTTTAGACTAATTAAAGCAGAGATGTTAGGGATGTTTTACCTTAATATCTTCACAAGCACAGCCTCGGAAATTAAAGCTACAGAACATAGGCATAAGCGTGCACACGCAGATATACACTTAAAGGTACATGAGAACCTCTGCAAAGACTCCACTGAACAGGTCACTAAAGCCATCACTATATCCCACGGCTATTCGACCACTGCATCTTCCCTTACCTTTGCACCTGACTAAAGAAATACAGATAGAAAGAAGGAAGAAAGAAGGATGTTTACTTGGCACAAGCTAGAAGCCTTTTGCTGCTCTGTGGCTCATCAAAGTGAAACTGGATGAGGAGCAATTTCTCTTCTGATGATTGTGCAAAATAATTCCTGCAGACAGTGAAAAAGTCTGTTATTGTTCTGTTCATAAAACCACTTCTGTTCTCCACTATCCCTGTTCCCCCTCTCCCCCTTTCCCCAAACTCCCAGTTTATAAAATTAACAAACAAAGGTGAGAAGTAAATCTTTCCTCACCTGAGTTCCTGGCGGAAAGTGTATTCGGTATCAAACTGGCTTAGGAAGAGGCAGTGGATTTTATTTTGAAGGTTAAGTGTCTTCTTTATCTCTTCTAAGTCTCTCTCATTTAGAAGTCTTGCATGTGTAGAAACCTGCAGTGAAATGGAAATAAATTCCAGGAAAATATTGTGTAGTTGTTGTTTTACCATCCCTAATGGGTGGGAAAATTCCAGTGATTCCCTTATGGACTTTTTCAAGTGCTTCCTAATGGCAAGACTCAGAAATGTGCCCTGATTACAGGGAAAAAGAGTGGGACCATTGTTAACAACCAGAAAACCCCTGATTCCTCGTGCTAGAAGAGACTTAGACTTGAGCTGCATTTTTAGGAATGACTCACATGCTGTGAGGCAGTGACGCCAAAGGAATCCTGCTGGGAGATGTACATGAGCACTTTGAACCTTGAGGACTGGAAGAGCCTTTCCATGCAACGTTATGGGCCTAGCACAATGGTCACCACATGTGACTTTACTGGGCTGACTCTCTCCCAAAGCTGTGGGCTCTCAGTACTGTAGATCCTGTTTGGGCATTCAACTGCTACTCTTTTAGGTGTCTTTATGCAACACAGGTTCCTGAGCTTCTGTGATGGTCAACTGATCAGGGTGCTTTGCTTGGCATGGCTCCTGAAAATAGATGTCAGATGGGCAGTGGGCACGATTCAGGACCTGCAAAATTACCAGAACCACCTAAAGTCCTGCTGGAAGCTTGGTGGGATCCCCATAGCATCGGTGCTTGTCACTTGTCTGCAGACAATGAATGATGCCCTGGGTATCTTACCCATGAACCTCCAGAGTCTTCAGAGTTAGAAGCTGGCACCCACAGCCTGTCTGTTAGCAGATCTACCATACCCAGGTCAAGAGGAGAAGCAGAGTGCATCCTGGCTAAAGAGGACCACAAGGCAGAAGTCAGGCATGTGTGTGATACAACTGATAGGGCAGGAACCAAAAAGGACAGGTAGAAGCCCATCACTGTTAAACAGTGGAACTTATCCAGTAGCTTAATGGAGGTTGTGTGGCAATCTCCCTCATCTGGAAAATAAAAACCATTCTCATTACTTTACAGTGAAGTACACGGACCTGCAGACAGAGCCCAGTGGTCTTCTCCTTCCTTGGCCGCCGGTTGACTGTCTCTTCCAAAACACTGACAAGGCTGTTGTGCTTCTGCTTGTGGAAGTACAAGTCTTGGATCTGCTCAGCACCTTCCAAAAGGGAGTATTTAAGGCGCAGGATGGAGTCAGGGGTTGCACACTGAACAAGTTTCCCTTTGGCAACAGAGAGCACTGACTCTTCATAGGGCTCAAGGTCTCCCCAGGACTTGCTCCGAGTGCTCTCCAAAGCAACAGCTGCAGATGTGTCATTGCTGAAACCAATGAATACATCCTGTTCCTTGGGACTGAGCTTGGTGGACGAAATGTTGGAGAACCTGCTGCTGTCAACAGAGACAAACAGACTGGCCCAGGTCTGCAGGTCCTGCTTCAGCTGTTGCTGCTGCCAGTTCAGAACGGTGTTCATGTCCAAGCAGTGTTTCTCCAGCCGGTTCAGCAGTGGAGGGGGGAACTGGGTGTAGACTATGTTCTCCTCCTCTATCACAATGAGTCTGAACTCGTCCTTCACACGGCTCTTCACTTTGTGAGTGCCAAGACCCAGGTCCACATAGTAATTTCCCCCCAGGCTAACAAAGCACTGGTTAAGTGCATCATAAAGGCTCTCATAAAGGTTGTGTATATTTAAAAGAACAACAGGCCTGCCTGTCTCCATGCAGATCTTCACCCTGCTGACAGACCGGCATACCTGGGAATAATCTTGATCCTGTGGAAAGCCAGAGCCAAATATGATTTCACAGTTCTCAGCATCTATAAGCTATGCCATCTGGATGATGTGGAAAGCTGCATGGTTGGTTGTCAGCAGCAGGAGGTATCGAGACATGAGTCCTGCCTGCTGTTTGCCCATATTTTCCTTTAGCAAACGGAGTGTGTGGCTGGTTTCCTGGTGACGGGGAAGATATACCTCACTGATGCAATTTCGGAAGAGCTCGACAGGATTGATGTCACTGCAGCCTCCAAAGTTTCTCTGAGTGGCCTTTATAATGATCTCCTCTTGAGAGATGTATTTCTTGTCCTGGGTATAGGACAGTATCATTTTGATCAAGCTGTAGAAATCACGGAGCCCAAAGAACTCATTTTTTTGTGTTTTTAGCACCTTGCAGTAGAATTCTGCCAGCAAAGGGAACAAATACTCAATGCTTTCAAGGTGAGGCTGTGAAGCACAGATGCCCTTTGCAGTTTTCACTAGCTCTGCTTTGCTAGGGTCAGTCCGAAATACAAGAAGCCCTCTGTTCATTTTGGCAGGGTCTAGGGCCCAGTTTGAAATGCCTACAAAGCCAACTTTTTGGTAAGATTCTGGGTTTTCATCATCAATACATCCATCTTCAAGAAGAGGGTGCAGTGTCTTCAGTGGCATCTCTGGTGAGTCTTCTGCAAGACCAATCTCATCCAGGAGGACCACAGAAGCAAACTCATCCAGATTCTTCCCCTTCTGGAACTGTGCACATTGTCGGAAAACAGAGATGATCCCTTCTGGCTTTGAATGGGGACTGCACTGAAAAGACACCAGCTGAATCTCCTTGCATCTTTTGAACAACTGGCTTTTGGACCTCCTGCCCTCCATGGCATTCACAGCAATGGTTTTAGACAAGGATTTTGAGCTTCCCGGCTTCCCAACCAGAAAGAGTGGAACTCGTAGGTCCATGCATACAACTATCATGAAGATGTTTTCCCTCAGAGCATCATTGCGGGCTATTGCCTCATTAACAGAGAGGTTATCAAGAAATACCTCTTGACAAAGCTCAATCTCTTGGTGCAGCAGGGATGCAGGGACAGAAAAGCATTTTGCGATCTCCTCTAGGTAATCTTTGCGGCTCTCCAGAGATACATAATAGCAAGCTCCCACTGAAAGGATCAAGGCCCTTTGTGCATCATTTAACATTGGATCCTGTTTCTTTTTGTGTTTCTTATTATCAATCTGAGGAAATAGCAGGTCTCTTAATTTATAAAACCAGAGCGCAATGCTCATGCAGCGCTCTATATCCCGAAGACTGGCAACTCTGCATTCATCTTTCTTCTTTCTGAGAAACTTCTGAGAGGCTGAAATGACACTGGTAAAGATGTCCAAATTTCCCATGGCAATCTTGTTCTTCATGGCAGACTTTACAATCTCTCTGATGTACAGGTTCTGTGTCTTTTCATTCAGCTCTCCAAAATCCCAGACAAGAGGCAATAAGCTAGGTGGAAGGGGCTTGACCCGATACACCAGCTGCCGCAAAGGAGTGTAGCCCAATTTCTCCAGTGTGTCTTCACTTCGGACTAGGTACCCCAAGCCAGCTTTTTCAAGTTTCTCTACAGTTTCTTTGGTGTGACTTTTGTAAGGGTTGCAAGCAGTTACTACTTTTAAACTCTTAGTGAGAATCTTCTCTCCATTTACACTGTGATCACACAGCACCTCTTTGATTGCAAAGATAGCTTCTGATGTGTTTGCTTCATCAAAAAAGAGTATGGTGTCCACTTTGTGCTTTTCTTCATTGATGCGTGCCAGCTCAACTGCGTGCCTAACTTTCTTGTGGATGGTCTTGGAGGTAGTGCCACCATGGACACGTACCACCACCATGTTCTGAATGTCCCTGCCTGCTCTTTGTAGACTGCACATGAACTGCACAAGCTTTGTCTTCCCACAACCTGTTTCGCCCATGATGATTACAGGGATCCCACACTGGAACCGCAGGTGAATGGCAAGCATCTTCATGGTGTTGTCTAGTGTCAGCTGATATGATTCATCTGGATCTTGGATGCAGCTCACACCAAATACTCTGCAGAGGACCTCCAGCTGCATTGTTCTGGGCAAGTCTTCAAACTTCTTATTGAAAGGAACATTCTGGTCTTTCAAAGTGCGGTATAGTTTTTCTTTGATAACATTCCTTTCCAAGACAGCTTGAGAATAGGCATCAATAGCATCCAAATTACTGTTGATGTGGAAACCCAAGAACTCCATAGAGTCATTTTCTGGATGGAAGACTATATAGGGGTGAGACTCTTGTTCCCATTTTCGTCTTAGCTGGTACTGTCTCATAATGCTGTTTTCCTCAGCATCATTTTCTGCACTTCGCACGCTTTCATCAGAGATGTCAAGAGAAGGCACAGCAAAGTCCTTGGACATGGTTATCATGAATTTTACCACAAATGTTTTAAACCCCTGGAAATCCTTTCCAGCTGCTGGGCTACAGAAAACCGATTCCTCACACTTGCTTAGCTGGAAGTTTAGGAAATGAGTGAAGTTGCTAAGCTCAGTCCAGGAAGGGTTGTATCTTCCACAGAACTCCAGTAAGAGCTTCAAGCACTCTTTCTCTGTCCCTTCAGTCTTCTCAGGGACAAAAAGGAAATTGTCCAGGTCTTCCTTCCTCTCATATCTGCTGAGGTATTGGTAAGACCTCTGGAAAGCTTCACTCTTTAACTTGTCTCGGTCAAACTGCTCCTCTTTCATTTCAGAAAGACGACCAGAGCTGGGGTGTTCCAGCAAGTCCAGTACACACATCGGTGATACACATTTCACAGCAGGAAAAAGATCCAGAAACTTTTCTTCTGTTTCACTGGACATCTAAAAGAAAGTAAATAAGGATTGCACAGATTACAATGAGGACAGTTGCCCAAACTTCTGCATTTGCCTACAGTACAAGAGCTTATTTTTTTCTGCACACAAATAGGTCAGAAAGTTGGGAAAATCATATGTAGATCAAATTTGTCCAAGGCTGCACACATGCTGCTAGATGGATATGTACTGACATGTCCATAACCTGTAAGGTCCTGGTTCTGAGTGGATGTCCAGTGAAAAGCTAGAATAGAACAAGCATGATTGTTTCCACCCAAATGATCTACCAAACAGACAGGTTTCAGCACAGGGTACTCCCTGTCTGCATCTGCTTTCTCTAGTTAGAAAGACACAATGCCTTTCCCTTCCAAATATTTAGCCAGACTCACCTTGCACCTGTGTCAACCTGCCTTTGGGAAGGACCCTCACGGGTTTATGACCTATACCATGAAGAATCAACCCCTTTTAATTTGTTCTAAGCTGATCTTGTTAACATTATTTGATTCACCTAGTTCTTGTGTTGGAAGCGATGGTGGACGTTTGCTCCCTGTTCACCCTCCCCAGGACACTCAGGATGTTCTAACTCTCCATAACATCCCTAATTTCCTCTTTTAGAGTGTTCTCCCTTATTTCTCATATGGGAGACTTGTGTTATTTTTTTAATATGTGGGATGTCTATGTTACACGAGGAATGGACTGAAAAAAGCCCCCAAGCCTTGCATAGTGCTTTACATTTCGTTTCCAGAGTAGACACATGCTGGGACTTCTTGTTGCTAGGTAGATGAGCCATCACTCCACTGGAGAGACAGACTTTAAATTATGCATAGCTTTAAAAGAAACTTCGTATTCCAGCAGATTTACTGCAAGTGCAGACCTGGTTATGTTATGATCCTCCTTTACTATTCCTCTGACCTAGAGCACACCATCCCCAAAACAGTACCTCTTGTTTGCCTGTACGGCTAACATCTTTCCCGTTTGCCAGGTACTCAGTCAAGTAAAGGTGAGAGGATTTGCACTTCCAGACCAAGCCACTGGGACTCAGGATGTGTCTGAGGATGAATAGCTCAATCAGCAGCTGGTAAAGACCTGTTGACACCTGACAGGGAAGAAACATTTGAAAATTGGTGAAAGAAATATCTGTCAAAACACACTTTCTCTGCTACCCATGGCAGGTAGTAGTACCTGGAGCCAGGCTACAGTTTTGCTCCCATCCTTGTGCAGGATTGCTATTCTAGCACATGCTGTGACAGCTGTAATTGTCAATATGATTGGGTGCTTGGTGCTCTGCAGCCTTCCAAGGTAGAACTAGGTCATCTGGATTCACCCTCTGCCCTAAGCCCACTACCTTTTGTTTAAATGAAGCCCCTTCCAGAGAGGTAGCAGACTGCATGTGAGATGGAAAATCCACTGCTCATTTTCCCTGCGTATGGGGGCTTCTATGTCTGATCATTTGATTTGAATTCAGCCATCCTCCAGTGCCCTACACTCTGATTGATACCACTGTAGGAGGAAAAATTGCTTTTATGAAATGGGATCCATTTCATACAGCTTCCCCATGTGTGGGCATGGAACAAGGCAAAGGCAGGCACCTGAGCTTCCAGACTGTACCCAGAGCTCTTGTTGTTAACTTTTACTTTGAAGTACCTGCTGCTACCACTGTAGATGAGAATACGTCAGGACAAGAAGCTGTGCAAGTACCCTTCTCTAAAAAGCCTGTGAGGTCTTGGACACTCCACATTAAACCACCAAGATAAAGACTCTCACCGCTGGCGTCACATCAATATGGAAGACAGTGGGCCGAGTTTCAGTCGGGAATTCCTCGACAGAGAGTAGCTCCTCCAAAAGAAACTGGAAATCAATCTCTGACTCCATCAGCCTAATGGTTTTGTGAACCACTGGTAAATCACCCAGCTGGGCACGGATCCTTTGGAGGGTATTATCCACGAAGAGAGACTTCCCTAAGGAACAGAAGAGATGGCCAAGATTCACCCTCAGAATCAGTCAGCCCTTTCATATGCGTAGGATAGTCTTTCTCCAGACATCTGAACTCCTGCCAAACTGAGCGGCCATGTCTCAATAGCCTTTTTAGAACAATACCTGGGACCGGCTCTCAGTCACATGAGGGACATCCTCCAAGCTCACAATTTTAGCAGTATGGCCCATCACAAGACAAAGCTCATGCCCCAACTCCAGCCCCATTGAGGTTACCAATACCAACATAGCAAGAAGGCCTGGATCCTGACCAACTTGCCTCAGACCCGCCCTACAAAATGTCAGAGAACCTTACTGTCTAGAGAGACATGTCTTGAAACACTTCAGAAATGGTAGGATGCATGCAACATCTTGCTGAGGCTTGCAAAGGGCCTACAGAACACTTGTTCCATTCTGGAATGGCAGGTGGAGCCTAGCTGGGCTAGCCTATGGTCTTTCAGAGGATATCTAGGCTTATGTAGGCTACTGACTCCCATCCCTGTGATCTAGCTTATACCATGGAGAGAGTCTTTTTTCTTGCTCTTTCCCAGAGTCTCACACAATTATTTGTTTCTTCTTAGTTTGGAAGCTCCCTCAAAGCTCGTGTTTTCTAGACTACATTTTTATTCCCCTTTGGACTTTTTCCAGGTGGCCTAAAATCCATCTTAAAATTCACTACCCAAAACTAAACACAGGTGAGGAGAGTGGAGGGCTCTCTGTTGTGCGCCATGTTCCTCTCAGGGCCTCCTGGTTTGAGACATGACTTATAGTAGGACTACTAACACCTACCCATTCCTGCTTGAGTTGAAAAGATGAACTTCACATTCTGCTGATAGGGCTCTTCGAAGGCCTGAGCAACAGGGGCTGTCCCACAGGGCACTTTGAGATGTGTGCTCAAGTATGCCTGGATTTCTGTCTTAGAGTAGCATGGGATAGTGACTTTGTAGGTGTCGAAGGCTGTGATAACATAAGAACTGTGAGCTTTGGCATTGCAAAAGATAATGAACCTGTAGTCAGGAACTCTAGAAGACTGCAACATGCGGAAGAAGTGGAACTCCAGATGCTTGGAAACTTTGTACACTAATTTCTCAGCACCCAGCAAGCAGTAGATTTTCTGGTTTTGAGAATCAGATGAAAGAGCTCTCCTGACAAGCAGCTCCACTTCTTCCTCCTCTGTGTTGGGTGTACACACCAGCACCTCATCATATGTTGGGAAAGGTGCTGTCTTGGTGTGTCCGTAAACGGAGAGCATGCAGAGTAACATTTCATCTTCTTTACACATGATGAGAGAAGGTTTTGTGGCTTCAAGGCCTATTGGTAAACTTCTCTTGATACATGTGGTTTCAAGAGCTGCTAACTGCTTCAGGGTTTCACCGAAGACATCCAGGCTGATGTATTTGTCTGATACAAGGCCAGTGAATTTCTTACAGTACGCGTCCCAGAGCAGATTTACCTTGTCACAGATGGATGGCAAACTCTCAAAGGTGGTAGTCAGTTCATCTTCTGCAAGGGTGCTAAAAGTTGCTTGGTCAACATCTCTGTTCATGTTTTTAAACCTCCTTGACTTCTGCAAAAAGGCTTCTCGCTGTTCATCATATAATTTGCTCAGATTTTCAACCTCTTCCTTGTCATCACCTCGTTCAAAGGCAAAATTCATGAGCTTCTGCTCTGTAATGTCAGACTTTGGCAGGCAGCTCTGCAGGGCTGCCTTTGCCACTGAAGTATCATAGCCAGATTCAGCCAGACTTTTGATGAGCTGGGGAAAACGAATGACATAGTCATGCCAGGTAACAGACTCCTTGTCTGCTGGTGATGTATCGACAGAGTCGAGTGGAGTCATGAGGGCTTGCTGCAGGGCTTTTCTAATATCTTCTGGTTTAATGTCATGCTTTAGAACAGAAAGCATATTAAGAATCTGTGGCTCTATTACATTATTGTGGGCTTTGGCCAGTTGGCTACACAAATATAAGAGCTGGTGTGCAGTGAATAGGTTGAGATGATAGTACGTGTCCCTTTGAGTTTCCAGATATTTCTTCCACTCTACGAGGCAGTACTCCATTGCTTTGCAAAGGCCATCCAGCTCCTCCAGGACAGGTCTGGTGCTCTGAACAAGGATGCCAGCAATTCCAAATTCTGTGTAAACTTTTACTCTGTGTTGGGGATTGCAGTAGATGTCAGCCCTCCAGTCTGTGAAGAGGATATTGCCAACACTGAGAAGTTGCAGGTACAACTTTCCAACCATTTGAACTTTTTCCAGGATCTGTAACATGCCAAAGACAAAATAGGGAAATGAATTATTGTGTATTTTCAACGACTACTGAATACCTCTCACATTTTCTTCCAAAGATCTATTAAAACCTGTTAAATAACAACAACAAAAAAGTATTTGGCTCAATTTTTATGTACAGCTGCTACTCAGGATACATTCCTTGGCCAAGGACATGCTCTAGAAGTGGACATTTTTCTGAAAGACTTCTACTACTCTTCAAAAATACCTCTTCCATAGTGACTAGTACATGTCTACTGCAGGAAGGGGGTCCGTAAATGAAGGACAGATCCATTGTCTCAGGTAGCAAGCAAATCCCACCCTGAAATATTATGATGAGCGGTATCCCACCCTCAAAACCACAACCTTTGAGATATTTGGCCCTTGTGGGGTTTCTTCATCTCTGACTGAAGCACTGCACTGCCTACAATTGATCAGACAGCAAGCTGTTGAGGTGGTTCCTCAGTTATGTAAGAGAACACCTCACTTCAAACACCTTCTGTATAAACAGCTTGTATACGAAATAAAGAAAATGCATTTTTGGTATGTGAAGCATATGGTTAGTCGTGGGTGCCCACATTGGGGTGACCTCCATCACACCCCTGGAGTTTCCTGTTTCTCTTCATTCACCACAGCAGGAGCTTAGATGACTTGCTTAGGTGGAGATATCCACATCATTAATATGCAGGTGAAGCCAAGACCTCAGAGAGCTGGACTTCTACACGCTCCACCATCACCTTGTGAGGGAATGGCTGTATCTATAATTTGCCTGACACATGAGATCTGGTAGTCTGCTACCTCTGTTCCTGAAGATTCAGAGCTGCAGGTCAAGGATGAGTCTCCATGAAAGAAATCTAGCAAAAAAACCCAATCCTTATGGACACTGCTTTCCAAGCACATATTGGTGTTGCACTGTGATTTACCTCCAGGAAGCGGTTCGCCTCCTCTCTGCCTTGCTCAGCTTTTGTGGTGATCAACATAAGCTTGTTCCGGAGCTCTGTGAGCTGAGCCATACTGTATCCTTTAGCCTTCTGATCTGTCTGAGATGCTTCCTCTGTGCTGTCCTTCAGCAGTAGCACTGAAACACAGTCCTCAAGGGCAGTCTGGAAAGCAAGTAAGAGAATCAGCCCCGCCCTGCCTCTTCTCTATGCAATTCCCCATCCTTGTGCAATGAGCCTTCAAGAACAGTAGTTAGTACATCCCTGCATATCACAGCCACACATCATATTTTCCCATGTCTTAAGATGCGGATCATTCCTTCTCTCTTCTGTTGTGCAGGGCTCACTCCTTCAGGGCATTCTGAAAGCACCAATCTCCTTGAACAATGGAATGGTATTTCTCATCCTAAATCTTTCCCTTTCGTTTTTTTTACTTTCTCAGAGATCAAGTGAGTTCCTTTCTTTAATAAAATATTGCTTCCTCTCCTCACTGTGGACAAAAAAATGCCTGTTTTGCCTTAAGAACAACCAAGACTTAATGGAAAATGTGGCATGAGGTTGTGCTTCTTTCAAAACTGAAAAGAGATCTATAGGCTATCTGACATGCTCCTTGAAAATGGATTTCAAGAATGTTAATTTCTTTGGGCAGAAACAACCCTCCCGGAAAGCACTCTTCAAGGTGTGGAAAACCATTACCTTGAACTTTTGAGGTGCTGAGATGATAAAAATCCCTCTGCTGTTGATGTCTCTGGCTTGAGAGATTGAGGAAAGCTCTATGGAGCCATGAGAGTCATGAACCATCTGTAACCACTCTCTGTTATCACAAGAATCTTTCTGTTAAAGAAAAAACCCAACACAACAGAATGAAACCTGATAACCAGTTGGAAGCTCTGTAAGGAGGATTTTGGTAACAGTGAGGTTTTTTATGCCTGTTGTGCCTGAAGAGACATAGCTCAGCTGTTGCACCCAAATCTGCATCTATCTTACAAGCTTTCAGAAAGCCAAAGCCAGTGAATAAGTATTTTGTGAAGTTGCTGTTGTTTGGCAGTCTTTGGCATTTTGGAGGAAGGGTAGCAGTTAAATGGAACCCTGAGGAGAATGTTATAATTTCTGTGGTGAGGATCATGCCAGATAGTGCTAGACTAGACTTTCCTAAAACGGAGAGGATTGGGTTCACTTCACTTCTTCTGTATGTGACACCTGATGGGTCTTCTCCACTTGCCCTCACATAGAGAAGTGAGGTCTTTTAAGGTGTCCTAACTGGATTTCAGTCCCAAGCAGCATGTATTTCTCATAGGTTTTGTGTCATCTGCTATGCTCACTTGGATGTCTTGACTCCCCAAGGTCATGACACCAGACTTTGGCAATTCAGTCTTTTGGTAAAAGTCCAAGTAATTTTGGAACATGGTATTTGTAGACTCACCAACTTCTTGGGCAGATTATTGTCTTTTGCAATGGCTTCTCTGATGAATGACAGGGCTGCACAGAACTGCTCAAATCCAGATGTGGGTCTCAGGTCAAATATAATGGGTGCTGAAACAGCTATGGCATCACGGAAGAACCGCACTCTGTCAATATCTATGTCATTTTCACCTGCGGAAATGGATGCCAGCTCCACAAATACAGGGATTTCTGTTTTGTCTGGAGAAAAAAAGCAAACCACAAAAAAATCCGAAAATGAAACACATACTTGAGGAGTTTCATAGCTGACTCGTAGTTGAGGAGTTCACATAGTTGATTCATACAATGCTTCTGTCTATTGTGACAAGTAGGGACTAACTGATCCCTTTCTATTGTCTCTCTGATCTGATGACTCTATTACATCTCAGTACAACTCACCCTTTATTATGGTTTTGATCCAGGAGACAAAACCTTTCCTTGTGCATTCAAGAAGCTCCCTCAAAAAGTCCAGTGTCTCTTGTGGAATGTTGCTCAAACTATTTTTCACCTCCGTGAAGTCCTGGGTCATATAATCAAGTCTCTTATTCCTGAATTCCTGCTCTTCCTGCAAAAAAACCAAAACAAGACTTACTGATGTATGTCCATTAGTAAGAGAAGAGGGAAGTTAAGCTCTGCCTCTGCCCCGTACATCAAAGTTTCATCAACCACTCAGGGTCTTTTCCAAAGGGCCAGCTCCCCAGAGTCTGCTGTTCCAATCTATTTCATAAACCTAGTCTAGTTATTTCAGTACAAGTCCCTGCAGCAAAGGAACAGAGTCATGATATAAAACTTGTCTGACATCTGCGTTGAAGTCCTCATCATGAAAAAGACCTTTCCACATAATTTACAAAGTCTGCTGCAATTTTAAATTTCGGGGGAAACCCACCCAAAATATGGAAAGCTATCCAAAGTACAAAAAATTACAGAACACACAGCTGCTCCTTTGGAGCCACACATTCAGTGTCCCATCATTGCTACCATACTAGAAAGGTTATTACAACACAAAATTTAAGCTTTTACAGGTTTGGAGCAATCAGGATTGGAGATCTGCAAAAAAGATGACGTGGAAGCCAAATGAAGAATTGCTGGAGTTGGTAGAGAATAGATTGGGATCTGTTAGGTAACTCCTGTAGTTTTTAACTCTTGGTTCTGCCAGAAACTTTCCATGGAGGTTGGGGAAGATAATACTTCCCTGTCTATTCCAAATCACTTGATGCAGCATTTGGTTGCTGACACAAACAGATGCCTGCATCCATTGGCCTCATACAGCTGCCTCAGATGCCCTTGGGCATCCCTAATGGCACCAGGAGCTCATTTATGGGCAACCAGGAGTCTGATTAAAGGTTAGCTGAATCATGTTCCTGACTCCCCTTACTCCACTATAAAGGAGCCAAGCTAAAAGACAGACAGCTACAACAGTAGAGATTTATATTCCAGAAGAAAAATTCCATCCACTGTGTCCAGTATGATTTAGTTAAAAGTTAAGACACACAAAAGTAGAGGTTCCCCGTTCAGACCCGCCAACCCAGAAGCCACAAAAGTACTCAGTATAGGCCAGATATCCATGTGTATCCTACATACATATTTTGTTAGGTCGCTGAGAATCTGAAAATTTCCATTAAGTTCGAGTGTCTTGCGCAGTTCATCAATCATCTTGGCAGTGCTCACCACTGTAGACAGGGTCAGGTAGTTTTTAATCTTCTCCACTGCAGCATCTACCCAAGCAGCTTTTCCATTCCCTTTGCCTTCACTCATCTCCATAATTCTAAACTCCTTTATGAGTTGACTCTCATTTGCTAACTGCTTCTCAAAATGGCGCTGCAAAGTCCCAAGGGTGATGGAAAACTCTTTGAGGGCCAGATAAGTACTCTGAAAGTCAGCAATGGCTGGCTTATAGATGTTTTCTTGCACTTCTTCTATCGAAAGAATTTTCATTATAGGAAGGATTGTGGCTTTGATTTGCTCTGCTTTTTGCTTCCACAGTCGCTGAAAATAATTGCTTTCCTCTAAGATATGAATTTTTTCCATCATGTCACTGTATTTAGCAAGGAGGTGCAATTTACAAATTTTCTTCTTGCCATTCACAGAAAATATGCTTACAGACATCTGATCCTTAAAACTTCCTCTGTTGCTGATGCTTTTTTTCACAGCGCTGCTGTCCACTAAACAAGGTGGAAACAAAAAATTAGTGCTCCTCTCCAGCTAAAAAGACATTTACCCTCTAAGCATGGAAATATTCTGAACCTGACTGCAACACCAGAGGGTGTGTGTCTATGTATGTGGCAAAGATCTTGGGGGACAAAATCAGTTGTGCCACGATGAGGAAAGGAGCCTGCAAACCATGGCCTTGAAACTGTGGTAGTGTCTGTACTATTAGTAAACAACTTGGCCCTTAAGTAGAGGTTGAGGAGACTTACCGCACCATTTGGCCCACCCCATCCGGAGAGCCACTTCTATTGATTCTTGCACCCAATTCAAGAACTTTAACTCTGGGACATGTAAGTTCTGCTGTCTAGCAGGAAGAGCTCACTGGGTGAGTCTTCACAACCAATATACATTTCTGCTCCCTTTTGATAGCTCTGTCCTTCTCTCTTCAGGTCCCAGATCTTGTCTGGAATTGTTTTCCTGTCTGAAATGTACTTTCCTCCTACAAATATTTGTCAAAGTATGTAATCCAATCTTATCTTTCTCTTGCAAAAATGAAATACCTGGCACTGTTTAATCTTCTCCCATGAGACAGATTTTCCCACTTTTCTGAACAACTTCCATATATAAACCCCTACCAGACTTTCCCCACTTCTTTTTTTCATAAAGAGCTCCCTGCTCACTCTCTCCTCCCAGCTACTGCTTGCCACTAGACAGTCATGCAGCACCATTTCCTGAAGGATTTCCTTCTAGCTATTTGTTTTAAGAGTTAGTTCCCCCTTGAAGAACCACATAGGCAATCCCATCCTCTCAAATAGAATGGATGGTACCTCTTATCACACCCTCTATGCTGCTACATAAATGCAGAAATGAGCATCTCTGTTTCTTCTGCTCTTCCAGTTGCTCATATTCCTGCCTTCTGACTTTCAGCACTGTTGCTATACAGCTGGAGACAGAGGAATCTGGGAAAGAAACAAAAAACCCAAGCTCAGACTTCAGGTATAAAGGATTTTTGAGAAAATCACTTGGAGAAGGAGAAGAGCTACTGAAAAAATAACCACTGCTGTTAGAAAACATATGCTTGGATTTGCACAAAGGCTGTGTCACTGGATCTAAAAGCAGTAGTACCATCCCAGAGCCATTCTGATGTGATCACTGCAAAAGTCTAAAACACTCTGAGACACAAGGATGAAGTTTATTATTGCAGAAGAATCTGAGAGAACTTTCTTCCAGGTTTTTGTAAAATACAGATGGATTTTGCAACTGGCCTGTGACCTTGAAGGTTGTTCTATAACCAGCATAAATTGCAACAGAAAAACAAAAATCAAAACACTAAACTAAGCTGAGTGGTGCAGTTGACACGCCTGAAGGACGGGATGCCATCCAAACGGACCTAGACAGGCTTCAGAGGTGGGCTCATACGAACCTCATGAGGTTCAACAAGGCCAAGTGCAAGGTCCTGTACCTGGGTCAGGGCAACCCTCGCTATCAATACAGGCTGGAGGTTGAAGGGATTGAGAGCAGCCCTTGGACTGGGGGGTACCGGTGGATGAAAACCTGTACGTGAACCAACAGTGTGTGCTTGCAACCCAGAAGGGCAACTGTATCCTGGGCTGCATCAAAAGCAGCATGGCCAGCAGGTCAAGGGAGTGGATGCTGCCCTCTACTCTGCTCTGCTCTGGTAGACCCCACCTGGAGTCCTGCGTCCAAGCTCTGGAGCCCCCAGCTCGAGAAAGACATGTAGCTGTTGGAGTGGGTCCAGAGGAGGGCACAAAAATGGTCAGAGGGCTGGAAAACCTCTTCTATGAGGAAAGGCTGTTCAGCCTGGAGAGGAGAAAGCTCCAGGGAGACCTTATGGCAGCCTTTCAGTAGCTGAAGGGGGCTTATAAGAAAGATGGGGACAAACTTTATAGTAGGGCCTGTTGCAATAGGACAAGCGGTAACGGTTTTAAACTAAAAGAGAGCAGACTTAGGCTAGGTATAATGATGAAATTTCTTATAAAGAGGGTGGTGAAACAGTGGAACAGGTTGCCCAGAGAAGTTGTGAATGTCTCATCCCTGGAAACATTCAAGGTCAGGTTGGATGGGGCTCTGAGCAACCTCATGTACTTGAAGACATCTCATTGCAGGGGGTTTGGACTAGGTGACCTTTAAAGGTCCCTTCCAACCCAAAACATACTATGATTCTATGATTCTGACAACAGAAATGCAATTCTAAAAATAAATCACAAGAACACTGCAATATTTTAATTGCTATCCATTGTACAGAAGAAGGGTATAGTTTTCTGTCCATCCTAGTGTTAACAGAGCTTGAAAATATTGCCTGTATTCAACTTTTATATTTTTTGCCTTTGTGTTTGTTGTCTTGCTGAAAATTTTTGGTTTTCTTTGTACTTTAGATACCTTTCCAATAGATATGTTTTCCATTTGCCCCATTGCATAGCAGAACATACCACATGGAACTACCATTTCAGGAAATACATTTGGAAACTGTGAGCTTACCGCAGAGGCACACTATATTCCTAAATAGCTCTTCATGCTGAAAGATGATGGGCAGTATGCTGCAGGGGATGTCTCCTGAGAAAACTCCGTGCCTCAAAAAACAGAAGAAACTGGAAAACTGGGAAAGCAGGAGTTTTGCTTTGTCCTTGATCTTATTCTGATGCTTGTGCTCTGATTTTTCTGTAAAATAAATAAAATCTAGTGATAGAGCAGTATGTTCAAGAGCAGCAGTTTTCCCACTGGATTTCTTTTTGATATACATCATCAGGTATGGTTAGCAGCTTCACAGTGCCCTGCCTCTAAGCCATGCATAGCAAGGGGATCTGTTACAGCCGCCTTCTTGGACTGCACAGATTTGACTGTTTTCCAATTAAGTGGCCAGCACCAGCATATGGGAAAAATATTGCTTTGTTCCCAGTCAATGTAAAATAGCATTTTGCAGTTGTTTCAGGTACATTAAAAGCAAAATGTATCTTCAGAGAACTCTGGCCTAGTATTGGTTATAATCCCCCTTCACGCAGGATACAAACCTCTGGGGTGTTTCACAACTAGTGTTTCTGTTATTTTTTTTATTTTAGAGACGAATATTTTTTAATATTCTTAATTTAAAAAAATGAAACACCTCCCATGAATGTGCAACAAAACACCATTTCAATTGGAAAAAGAAATTTAGATTCTTCTTAGTTTCTGAAATGAAACATCAGTTTTCCAGGATATGTGAACATTTTGTCTCTCCCATATTGTGTCGAATACAAACTTGGCAGACCTTTGAACAGAGCTGGTGAAACGTCATATTGCCTTCTAGCGAAAGAAAGCATTTGATTGCAAGCTTCACCCAGCTCCTAGTCTGAACTTTTGTCTGGTGAGGGATTTTAGTGATGTGTGTGTCAGAGGTTGCTTAGCTTTCACAGCCCATCAAAGCTTGCTTCCAAAACAAGAATTTAAAAAAAGCCACTCTGTGGGAAACTCACTGATAGCGGAGAGGAGGTCATAGATCACAGAACTGCTGAGCACCTCTGCAAGAACTGGGCCCGTGCTCTCAACAAAGCTGTCTGCTTTTTCCAGTATGCTCATCTTGTCTGAGAATATTTTCTCAACAACAGCAGAAAGCACTTTTCCAACAGTTGACCTGTCAGTCTTGAGGACTTTGGAAATCATTTTTCCTAACATGGGGTCCTGTAAGGACAAGAAATTTCTCCTCTTATTTGTCAATAGGCTTTGCAAAACCTGTACTTTTACACAAAATTCCTTTCCCGCTCACTCAGCACAGGCCAAATAAGCACAGCTAGCAGAGTGGGTCAGCTTGGTGTGGCAGGAGATAGAAACTCCCAGCTGTGCCGGAGGGGATGGTGGCATTTAGACAGAAAATCTGTACCTCACTTTTCTCAAGGCATTTAATCTTTTGAATGACACAGTTTGTAAAGCAGTTCTCCAGATCTGCATTCCACAACTCGTCCTTTTGCATGAATTCCAAGTAGAAGTCCAGAAGTTTTCTGCCATCTGCCTGGAGTAAGGAAATGTTTAAGCTGCAGTTGCTTTCTGAGGCCTTGTCAATATCATTGGGTTCTTACAGTGGGGTAGGACTTATGCCCCTCTATACTACCAAGGAGCTGGCTGCTTCAGCTCCCATCATCCAAACACTGACTGTGACAAAACAGAACATCCTGAAGGCAGGAGAAGTCTGAGCATCACCACCCTACTTGGAGTTAAATAACCATAACTTACTTTCTTCAGCCACCTTTCAACCATGTCGTATATCAGGCTTTGCCATTTCTGAGTCCATTCCACACAGAGGATCTCAAACAAGAACAGCTTGTGCCACACCTATGGCAGAAAAGCAAAGCTGGTCAACTGGGCCTCAAGGTACAGACAGACCTTCCAGGGTGGGTGGTTGCTACTCACCTTGATGTTTTCCAGGAAGTGTCTGTTTTCCATGGGTGGCCTGGGCAAAGATTTTTCCAGCCACTCCTTTATGTAACCTGCAAACTCACTGAATCTTTCTGACACAATCTGCCGAAATTCCTTGGGAAATAAAAAAAGGAGAGAATTGGCAAGGAGAGCCAGATTTTCCCGCTGGCTTTTGATAATTAACTGCTGTGCGCAGAGTGAAAACAAAGTCCTTTCCACAGCTATCAAGTGCCTCGAAGAAGAAAAATGGCTGACACACTCTGAGATGCTACCAGCTTTGTTTGCACCTCTTTGTCCATGCAAACCCCAGCATGAGTTCTGACACGCTTAGAATAAATAACTGAAAAAGGTAGCTACATGCTCTGCTGTCTCTCCTGTAGTTGGCCATGTTTCAGTGAAGCAAACATGAACTCCTGGCCCTTCTCAGCTAAAAAAGTAAGGGTATATGTCTTCATGAAAGCTATGGGTGTTATTTTTTACCTGATTTGCTTGCAATACATCTGATTTTGCAGCAAACACTTGAAGTATTTGTAGCAGTGACATTATCAAGCTAAATGGTACTGCATGCCAATGCTTTAAGGAAAATGAAAGCAATGCATATGTTAAATTCAGACACAGCAAGACATCCTCCGTGTTGGCGGGCTTTGTCAACTGCTCCATGTCCCTCGGCAGGCTCCTGTGGACACAGAAAAACGCTGTACACCTCTTGTCCTTATTCTAACAATAGCATTTAAAAAACAGTCAACACACCCTTGAGCTCAAGTGACCTTCATTTGCTGGACAACGCTTTGCAATGTCAGCTAACAAGAGACACTTCTGGGTCTGCATTTGGAGCTGAATCCTGCAACATGAGATGGATGTAGACTGTCTGACAGGACAGATTCCCACATGGACCTCCTTCCCACATGATACTCCTCAGCCCCAGAGGGGTTGAAAGGATTATGACATACAACTAACAAGGAAAATTACTACAATGTCCCTTGTTCTGCTCAACTTCAAGTCTAGCCATTCCTTCCCACCTCCTCCACAGAGCTGTCTTAGTATTTCTCCTCTCAAAAGGTTAGCACTTACAAGTCCTTGAACCATAATTCCATCCTGTGAGCAATGTTGTTAAAAACTCCGTTCAAATCCTTTTCCTGAGCAGGAAAAACAAAACAAAACAAAACATAAACTGAAAACAATTGTGAAAGCACATCCTTTCCTAGAGCTGAGGCAGTCTCCTCCGGAAACTGGTAAGTGTGAAATCTTCAGAGAATTTTTTTCTGCTAATATGTGATTAAGAAAAACCCTACCACTTCCAGATGGAAATGCAGATCTAGCTCCTATTAAAACAAACACTTGAAATCCCACAGAAGCCAGCTGTCTCCAAGATCTCTGGAATTCAGAGGATGGTGTGGGAGGGCTTAGCTCAAGTATTTTTAAGTACAAATCAGATTGTGTTGGGGCTAAACCCTATAATAACCACCAAGAAGCAGATTTTAAGTGGAATTCCTCTCCAGCGCCTCAGAGTCTACAACAGTCCAGTGGGAAAGACAGAAAGTAGATTCCCACAAAAAAGACCAATTTTGAATTAAAAATAATCACTCCCCCAGAAAAGCAAGTCAGAACTTTAACTTCCTTCTTTCATCCTTTCAATCTTTAAACAAAGTTCCAATTGCTTGATCCTCACAGTGTGCATTTTGGGTACTGCTTTTGCAGACAGGATATAAAAATTGCTTCAAGATTCTAATTAGAATTCACTCAACACAGCATTTGCTAGTCATTTTCCAACCAGGGCAAAAACCAATGAGATCCCTTTTCCATTTCTCTTTTGCCACTACTCTCAGAACATGGGTATTGAGCTCTCACTCCAGGTTCCTATGATTCACCCCCTTTGGATTTTTTGAAAATTTCTTCAGGAGCCAGGGAGACTTCTGTCTCACCTGTGCAAAACTGCACAACTTTCCATAACCTAGGAAAGAAACACTAACAATACGTTGATTGGTTACTGAATGTATTGTCTGATTGCCTTACATGCACATGGGATGGTTTACAGATGACTTGAACGATGCGTTGGAACACAGTCTGCAGGAGGAGCTGAGGTGGAAGCCTGATTTGGAGCACACAGTCCTTGGTGAAATTCTTCAGTGCCAGCATCTCTAAGACTGTCTTTGCCAGTGGAGAGCAGCTTTCAATGAATGACTTGTGAATCTCTATCATCGCCAGGACTTTCCTGTGAAAATGGACCATCAACAGCAGATGTACTTTGGAGCATCAGGAGGCACTTTAAGCCATCTTATGTGCTCCTGTGGCTGGCAAACATGGCACTGAACTTAAAGAAGAAGTAGCTGGACACTGAATGGGTTATCTGGGATTTTACAGCAAGTGAATTTACACAGTAAGACATATTTTTGAGGCTTTTAAAGAAGAAATTCTGTTTGAGACTTTCAACCCAGGAGACACCATCTTGTGTGAGTGCACATACATGCCTTTGCTTCTTGTCCACTTTCCCTGCAGACAGGAGATTTTGGAGTGAGTCCACCTTCCTCCCTGTGAAACAGTGCCCAAATGAGGATCTAGGGGTAGTTCTCTCCCTGAGGCCACTCCCAACAGTCTAGCTGAATGAGACTGTACAGTCCTCAGCTCAGTCTTCCCCTTCCTTCAATTCACCTTCAAGAGCATCCTCTTCTCCTAGTTAGAGACTAGGGCAGGAGTAGCATGCATGACAAAGGCAGTGGCTTTCATCCCAGGAAAGAAACACAGTGTTTCTCGTGGTTGGAAGGCCACAAGCAAAAGCAATAAAATATTATTCTAACAGTACAACAGCTTATTTTCCTGACCCAGACTTGACGATCTCTGCCTTTCAAACCTACCTCTGGTTCTCCTCATTATTTCTCAGCTGCAACAAGTCTTGCAAGGGAATGGTTTCTGGAAAAAGGGGGTCCTCCATCTCCTCTGTGATTGCGTACAGCAGTGGAATCAGCCAGATCCACAAGGTGTTGCCTTTATTACTAAAGCACATTTCCTTCACAACTGAAACATAATTGCTGAAAAGAAACAGAACCTCAAAAAAACTCGATCAGTGGTCAGAGCTCCCAAAACCACCTCCTGGGATAGCAGTGGGAGCTGTGTGCTTTCCCCTCCACCCGATGGCATTCATCTTGCCAACATTTAGATGCAAGAGGGTGTGTGAGAGAGCGAGATCTTGGATTTAGAGACCTTATCATCAGACATCCATGTACAACAAATGAATCTCACCCCAGTTTTCCCCAAAGAATCTCCCTCCATAAGTTTTATGTAGCAAAGGAAAATCAAAAGAAAAATAACTCAAATGCTATAGTTTATATCAAAACAGCATGACAGAATACATTAATCTGAGTTTGTGGTGTAATGTATGCATTTTTGTAGGGCTCAAATCAGCTGTCTACACAAAAGTGTCTTACTCTCTTTGAGATGACTGGGACATCCAAGACAGACCTGCAGGGCTTTCAAATATGAACCAGAACTTCTGGGAGACATTAATCCTTTCAAATTGTCAGCAGGAGGCTTGGTGAGATAGCACATGGCATCTGAAATGACACTGATGCCCAGCTGAGTCTTGGATCTCCAAATATTATTACAGAAGCCCAGACACCTGCACAGGTGCATAAATGTAAGGGTCTGAATCTCACACCAATCCCTGCCAAAAATAGGACCTTTGTCTCTCCTTCCATTGGAGACCTGGCAGAGGGGAAAGGCTGCACAGGTTATGGCAGCCAGTGGCAGAAATACAGCTAGTAAACTTTGAAGTGAAGGGGAAAGAGTACTGGGGGACCCCATTCCACCTCTATCTTCATACAATTGCTCCATAGAGAAAATGGCCCAATGAACTGAATGACCACAGAAGGATCTGTAACTCAAGAAAGTAGGATCACACTTTTCACAGAATCACAGAATCACAGAATGTTAGGAGTTGGAAGGGACCTCTGTGGGTCATCTAGTCCAACCCCCCTGCCAAAGCAGGGTCACCTACAGCAGGCTGCACAGGACCTTGTCCAGGCAGGTCTTGAATATCTCCAGAGAA
>Ga0065711_1029851_pt1 | contig 34608 bp, 39 predicted proteins | sample Hoacrofraction12_FD_59098 | JGI IMG/M metagenome (GOLD analysis project Ga0065711, IMG submission 59098) | Hoatzin crop microbial communities from Cojedes, Venezuela - Epithelial fraction 12 v2 (version 2) | ecosystem: Host-associated > Birds > Digestive system > Esophagus > Crop | place... | reverse complement strand
CAGAGGAGCTGTGGCTGCCCCCTCCCTGGCAGTGCTCAAGGCCAGGTTGGACGGGGCTGGGAGCACCCTGGGCTGGTGGAAGGGGGCCCTGCCCATGGCAGGGGGGTGGAACTGGGTGATCTATAAAGTCCCTTCCGACCCAAACCATTCCGTGATGATTCTATGGTTCTATGAAATCCTCCCACAGCTCGGTTTTGCTGGAAGCCGCTCTCTGCCTTTCATGTTCCTTTCATATCAATAAAGACCGAGGTTTGGCAGGGAATGGTGGGAACTCAGCATTGCTGACTTGGTGCAACAGCACGGGTGTGACGGGAGGGGAAGGGAAAGCAAAAGGGACGCAACTGCTTTGTCTGGCCCCCCTGTACGAGCTCCATGGAAGGAAGAAAACAGCATGAGCTTCAAGGAGCAAATGGGATCAGTTTTAATCTCACAGTAGTTTCTATATTGCTGTCACAGGTTGATTAGGGGCTTTTATATCAGCGCATTTCAGAGTGCAAAAATGGATGTGGCTTCAGCTAGGCAGGACAGGATCTGCTTGCAAGCCAGGCACCAGATTTACTGTCTGATTTGTTTAAAAAAACCCAACCCCCGAAAAACAACCCATCATTTCTCTTCTTTAAGTCAAAACCAGAGAGTGGCTGACTGCACATGTAGCTCTGGAGCTTGCAGAGGCCTGAAGAAGCTCAGTGAATGGTACCCCTGCAAGTTGCAGGGAAAGTCACTTTCGGACCTTTTTTTGCTTGGTTTAGTTTTTGTGTCTGATGGGACTCTGCTCTGGCGGGACCCCCAGAGCTGGTTCCCACAGATTATGGAGAGAAGCGGGGAGATCCTCCCTCCTCCAGGCCTCCAAAGCCCAGCTGATGCTCAACTGCCCCAAGCCCCACCAGCTCAGGTATTAGCGAGCCACGATGAAAGAGGCTGGATCCTTCTGCCAGGCACTCAAAAAACTCAGTAAATCCTTTGGCAAAGATGGTTATAAAAACATATTCAGGCCATGGTGTGGCTTGTGAACCAACCGCATCTCTTTAAATGCTGCTTAGGGTGGGTTTGTTTCTAGGGAATAAACAATTCTCACCTCTCCCATTACAGCAATCGGCGTCTCCCCTGTTGCCTGGGCGACACGATGCTCCACCAGATAAAACATGTATTCATCGTAGAGCAGGCGAATCAGGTGGAAGGAACCAAAGCTGGCAGCACTGCGCAAGGTGAGGTCACGGATCACCATGGAGCTGGAAAATGGCCGGGAAACAAAATATTTGGGTTGTGCTTCACACTTGCATCAAGGCTGAAGTGAATTCTTCATCCTGAACGTACTGTGGGACACAGTGCTCTGTTTCTACCTCTAACCCAAGAGTGTCGAAGCACTTTAAGAAATTAGTTGACGGAGCATCCTCTCCCCACCCTGAAAGGATACAGGAGACACAACACTCGCTGCCGTACCAGGGCAGAGCAACAGTTAACTGGAGTTGCATGGGAGTAAAGAACTTGGCCTCGGCTTTTCAAGGAGCTATTTACATGCCCTAAGCCTGACGCAGAATTATCTCCAAAATGAGAAAGAAAATGTACCTATAGAAAGACCATTTCAACAGGAACTGCCTGGCTGCTTTGGGGAAGCTGGGACTGCCCTCATGATGCTTCAGAACTTGAGTAACAACATTATCCAGCCAACTCGCCCACTGGTCCAGAGAACTCTGCTGCTGCAGAGTGAGCTTGAAATCCTGCTCCAGCTTCTGTACCATGCCTTCCTCACACTGGCACACCCACGAGGCTTGCTCCTGCTCGGGAAGAAGGGTTGACAGTTACTTATGCCACGCCTGCATGGTTGCTGCATCCCAATCCAGGAATTCAGCTTCATTTGTAGTAGACAAGGACTCCACACCAGCTCTCAGTCATGTCTTCTCCAATCTATCCAGACCACAGTACAACACTATTATTAGAACTGTATTATTGTTGGCAGCACTAATTCCTTTACACCTTCTCCACTATTCACAGTGAGATGGCAAACTCACCTGGAAAAGTAACATCAAACCTGTTAAATTGTTCATTTAATTGCTTCTTAGTATTGGAAATCAGATGCTGGTGACCAGCAGACAACCTCATTATAGAGTCCCAGTTCTAGACAACACGACCTGGGAAAAGACACCGCAAGTTACCTGCACGTTGGCGAAGTCGACCCGATTGAGATCGCTGAGCATCTGGTTTATCTGGGACGTGTTCTGCAGCACCGCGCGGGCGGCCTGAGCCAGGTGGTTCAGGGACGTGTATCTCCGTAAGGTCTGCGCAAAGGCACTCACTACCCCGACCTGCAACACAGCACGCGGGGCAGCGCGAGCACGGGGCCACGGGCTGGAAGGTGAACTCCTCCCAACGCCGAGCTCAAGCACACAGCACACGTCACCCGGGGTGACCTGCACAGTCCCACCCACGCTGCTGTCCGAAGCATAGCAAACCAGCCTCTACATTTCTTTTCTTTAAACTAACGGGTTTTCACACTCTGCCTCCAGCAGAGGCCAGGAAGGTGACAATAGGCTGCAAGAATCCATTTAGGAGCGCAAGAGTAGGAGCCTTAGGTTCAGTTTCTGCAACGCCATGCAGTCCATGAGGTGTCCTGTGCTTTCTAGCAGGACAGCCTCATTCCAGGGCAGAGATTTTCTTCCACAAAGCTTTATCTGCAATTTCAGGACATAGGAATGGCTCAATGGACAGAGCATCATCGGCTTCTGGTACAAAGGAATTGCTCTACCTGTCCTCCCACTCCTTGCTGATTGTGGTTCATAATTATTCATTACACCGTGCTAGTCTGGAGTACGCGTGGCCAGACCCTGGCAGTGATTTTCAATCGCTGTGGAAAACTGTAACGCATGCACACGCATGCACACACACACACACGCAGCTCGCATCCCTGACCCGCACGGTGCTCCCTCTGCTTACCTTGGTCTGGACAATCTGGGGGGGGAATTCACTCATTGCATTCATCAGCCACCCTTCCAAACTCTTGGCAAAATTACGAATCGCCTGTGTAAGCGTGCCTGCAAAGAAGTCTGCAGAGTTAGAAAGGCTGCTCCATACTGTCTTTTGACGTCACTTTCTAGCTTAGGACTGCTGTGGAAAGCACAGCCTCTGATCTGGTTAGCTGCGATCTTGATCTAGCATCAAGGAAATCAGCTGGGTCCCCAGATGCACTCAAACTTTTCATATTCTTATTCTTCTTATTATTCTTACCCTTATTCATGGTCTTCTGAGCAGTTTCCAAACGTTGAACTGTGCTCATTAAAGACACACACGTGCCCCGGCATGCAGACTGACAACAGCAGCTCAGAGGGACATGGCTTTCCAGCACTGCCCAGCTCAGCCTAGGGCTGAGCTGAGGCCCTGGGGAGGCTGACACACGCACTTCACTGAGGAGCCAAATCAGAGAGAAAACCCTCAATAACCCACCACTGATCTCCCAAATGAAAGTTGACCTGAAATATCCAGGAGGTGCAGTAGGGGACAGGATGGTCCTACGTAAACAACGATACTATCTCCAAGCAAACATCTCACAAGGATTAGCCGTGCTTACTTGTGCATTAAACCTATGCTTTTACCTTGACTCCCAGCCAAAGTCAGGAGATGTGATATGCAATAAACCAAATTTTGAAAGGCATGGGAATTTCCAGGAGCCACAAAGTACTGTCGACCCAGAGCAATGCTGCAGGAGGAATATTGCCGTTGCCATAATATTTTAGCTTCTATTCAAAACAAAAACCTCTAAATCAGTTTTTACAATGGAAATCTTTGTGGCAAGTGGTAGCCAGACCAAGTGAGTCATGGATTGCTGTTCGTCAGACACAACGTCCCGTGACTCAGCCCAGCGAGGAGCAGGAGCTGAGCAGGAGTCGGGACCACCCGTGTCCTCCCCAGCACACGGCAGGATACTCACTGGGCACTGGCCTGAGCACATCTGGGATGAGAATCTCCACCAGGGCCTGGTACAAGATGTGGTCACAGCTTCTCATCCATTTGAGGATGGGTTCGTATTTGCACAGAGTGATCAGCTTGTCTTTCGGGAGGGTTCCTTCGTGTTCTTCTTCGCTGCGGGAGGAAGAGGAGGGAGGCAGTGTTAGCAGCAGGTTTGCATTCAGTGCATTCACCCTTCCTCTTGATTTCTAACCCCAGTTTTCAGCTGAAAAAAGCCACTCATGTTTTCTTTCAAAAGGAAACATCTGATCGTTTGTACAAGTCCTCTCCGACTCTGCAAGCTCCTCTCTATCCATGGGTCAGAGCTCTGACCACAGTCAGTCCCTCAGATCCACACCTCCCTGTTCTTGGCCTTCACTTCTTCCCTCTTCAGCCTCGCTTGCCTTTTATACACCCTTGTTCATGTGTACCTGGGAATGGTACTTCAGCACAGTCATTTCAGCAAGCAAAGGCTTAGCTGGTTCCTCCTGACAGACCCAGCGATTTCCAAAAGCTTCACACCTCTCCCCTGTGCTCCAAACCTCCTCAGCTGTAGCCGTGGGGACACACGTTTGCAGTGAATGTCGTTGGAGCAGATTAGCTGCTACGGACAGATCCTACAAACAGTTTCCAGGTGTTCAACACCTTCAGATGCTGAATGTTTTCAGAAGGAAAAGGATTTGGTGTTTTGGTGAGAACAAACATATTGTCTCTAACTGAATGAGGTCAATCAAGCTTACTTTATTTTCACTTTATAGATGTATGGAAACTTTTTCTGCACGATTAAGGCATAAGGTATTTGGTAAAACGGCAAGCAGAGAAAACTGAAGCCTTAATGCATGGCCAGAGCATCAAAGCAGAGCTGCTTAGACACTGTGCTGGGAACTGGGAATTTGGCAGGGCCTCTCCCCATGCATTACACCAAAACCATTAAAGCCAATCCTTGGACATACTATAAAGAGGTACTTATAGGCTCTGCCTGGGTGGTTTCTGTAAATGAACTCCACAGGCATACTCCTAGAACACTCACATGGAGAAACTGGCCATCAAGCACCTAACCTTTCTGTTAAGTGAAACCATATTCTGCATTTTATCATGCTTTGAAACGCTTTGCCACTTTGATAATAGTTTGGTTTTATATTTGTACATATATAAAGAATAGAGAGGGAGTGCTTTATTTACCTATCTTGACTATTAGCAGTGGTACGGAGAGGTACTAGAGCACGCAGCCTCAGCAAGATACACTAGTTTAGGCAGAGCCCTGCAGAAATGCTGCCTCCAGTCCCCAAGGGAGCCTGCTTGTACCTAGCACAGCTCTCTCCGTGGTGTTGCAACACGCCTTGGAGATACACCCTGAAGTAACAGAGATTCTGAAACAATCAAACACAGCTATAGTGATTCTTTGTGGGAAAATACTCGTTGGGTAACATCTGCTAAGGACAACAGGGCCATATTCTACAGATTTTTATGGGGTATTTGCTTATTTCTCAAACTTTTATCATTTTTCTTTTGAATATAAAATGTCCGTAGCGGAAGTCCTTGTATTATCAGTAGAAGTGGACGATACAGATTTTTAATAGAAAACTTAAGAAGCAACCTTCACCTTTTCAGTTTTCTCTATTTTCACTTATTTTCATTCCTGTCTCTCGGCAGCAGACTACCAATGCACAAAGGATGAAGAAAAGGCAATAACCACGAGGCAGGCAGGAGTACAAAGATCAGAGTAGCTTCATTTGCCATTATCTGCCTCAAAACATGAGGCACTTCAAGATCTGGAGAGCCATCCAAAGAAGCGAGTCCGTCTAGATGTCACTAAAACCTCAGAGCCTGAGATGTCACTTGAGATCGATACCTAATGGCACCGAATCGTTACTGTCTGCTCCTGAGGACCACTCACGAAAGCAGCGTCCCACTGCCATTCATCTCCGCATTTTGGATTAGCACTTGTTATGAGGGGTAGAAGGCACACAGATGTGGGTAATCAGAGCAGATGCTTGCCTCAGAGGTCTGAACTTTGTGTGGTCATTACGATATTAAGCACTCCTGACACTCTTTGTAACGATTCTGCAGGGAAGCAAGTACTTTCAAGCCCTCCAAAGCCTTCAAAAAGCCTAATGAAGCTGAAAATACTTAATGCATTTTTAAAAGATGAAATACCACCAGAAAAATGGAGCATTCAGAAATAACCAAAGCACAGCACAGAACCACAGAATCACAGAACGCAGTGTACCTGGCTGGCAGGGCAGTAGAGCCATCACTAGATGGTGTTTTAGGACTCCAGAAGGACTGCCACAGTTTCTCAATATAATGAAACTGAAGATTCATTACAACATCCAAAGTCGCCTAACAACAAAGAACACAACTCATTAGCTGCTCTGCTAGCATCTTGTCACACGGTGTAAGCATAAATGTCACGTGCTGCCGTTTAGATTAAATAATATACAAGAAAAATAACAGAAAGGGCATTGTTTTAATAGCCAACACAACAAAAACAGATCACACAATGAAAAAATAATATGAAGTGCAATATTTGAGGTGCAATTCCTAGCAAATCAAGCTTTCCCTATTATATCCCAGCTTTTCCTAAGAGCAGGATATGAGACGAACAGATGAACTGTGTCCCACATCAGTTAATAAATCAATTAAAAAGTATAAATAATCACCTCGCAGTGCCGCCTGTAAAGAAGCTGCAGAGTTTTCACGTCATTCATGGTGACCCCTTCTTGCAGGAGGACGTTCCCTAGATCAGGGGCTGGGAACTCAGGAAAGACGTGGGTTACGTCTAAGGGAACATAAAAATGGGGAAAGATGGTGAGAGCCAGGAGCACTCAGTTCCACAGGACTACAGATGAGTACAAGGTGCCGCTGTCACTGGTGGCTATCTTTTGTGTTTCAACTGGGATGAAACAGGAGAAATACGACCGATAATCTAGCACTTCCCCTGATTCACGCTGTTATACTGGGCACAAAGCAAACAACCGCAGCCCATTTATTTAGTGGGGAAAGGAAAATGTTTTCTTTCTCTCTGCAACAAAAGAAGCAAGAATACGTTGTCCTCATCTATCATGCTTCCCACTAGATTTTCTCTGAAGCCTGAAAAATGTCTCTCTGGTATTTTGAGAGTACAATGGAAAATATAATTGGACAGCAGACATATCAGGAGCAACTGCATTTCAGAGAAGGCTCCGAGCTGGCCAGGATTTGGTGTCTCTCCTTGAATGATGGAGACACATAGAACCATGGCCAGCAAAGCCAGAGAGCTTCTCTCACAAGCAGAAGCTCCGTCCGGATCATCTGCAGTCAGATACATTTTGCAGCCTTTGCCCTGAAGAGAATCACTCCTCTCCCTCCGGCTGCCTGCCTTAGCGAGGCTCCACAGGGCCTCCCCTCCTCCCATCCAACTGGGATAAAACCAGATCGATTAAAAATATACAAAGAGGGAACCAACAGACCTGATGGCATAAGGAAAAAGCCTTCCTGTGGGTATAGGAGTAAGCAAATAGCCAGTGCGATGTCACAAGTGCTTATTAGAATACATACTATATAAAAAATACATATATATTACATATGTATAACATACAATACTGCAGATTTACCAGAAAAGCCAGCAAATGCAGAACAACCGGGGCTTGCTGGACAAGCCCTTGCCTCCTCTTGAAGCTATAAGCCTAGACATGAGATCTCTAACATATTACAGCAGTCTTCTCACCTATGAACTGCTGATGATGTTGACTCTGAGCAGCAACCGATTGCTCCGGCGTAGTGTGCGGGTTGCTGTTGGACCCGCTCTCTGCCATGCCGTCCATCTTCTGCGCTGGTCTATACCTAAAGAGCGTGGCTTGGGATTTACACAGGCACGAGCAAACACGTACGCGGTATTTGCAACGCAGTCATGCAGGATTCTGCATTCGTCATGTAACAGGTGAGGTCACATTCTAGGCCAGCATCCCGAGGGCTGACCATTTTTATCACCTGTTTAACTGGAGGGGGAAAATAAGAACCTCGTTTTGAAAAGCATCCCCCAAGACAGAATTAAAGGGGTTAAGATGTTTGGCCAAGGTGACACCAAAAAATAAAATGAGAAGCAGAGCTGGAGCGGGTGCCAGAGTGCAGACTCTCAGTCTCAGGAGCTGACCTCTGCATTCACTTTTTGTTTAGGAGCTGAAGAAATAAATTCTTCTGCTCCTTCTGCACTCCAGCAAGAACCAGAACTGTCTGCACTTCCAGGAGACAATTCCAAATTCCTTTGCACATTGTTTTTTATATTCAAAATTACTCAGACACAAGACTAACCACAGCAGTATTTAACCTGCACTGCTGCACAAAAAAAACCCCAAACAAAAACCAAAATGCACCACAGCACAACACAAGGCTGAGGTCCTAAACCAACTCGGTCAGAGGGACACCACGAAAAGCGGCACATATGGTGGCATTCTCTGTAGCAGCAGGCTGAATCAAGCCACTGGCAAACAGAATAGGCAGATAAATGCCATTTTAGGGCATCATAGAATAATTTGGGTTGGAATGGGACTTTAAATGCCATCTAGTCCAACCCCCTGGCCATGAGCAGGGACATTTTACTCGATGAGGCTGCTCAGAGCCCCGTCCAACCTGACCTTGAACGTTTCCAGGGATGAGGTATCTACTAGAATTGGTTTTGGACCCTTCCACCACTCAGTGCAGCCGGTGACCTGCAGCCCCCTCCTCCACAGCTCATCTCTGGCACGTCAGCAACACTTGGGTTTGAACTGTCCCAACACGCTCCCTTTGCTCCCAAGCCAAGCCCCCAGATGGGGTCTGCAGCTTTCTTTGGAAAGGACCCTTGTCTGTGGCAGCGTCGAGGGCACTGCTAGCGAGCTCCAAGACGCTGCGAGCACCTACCTTTGCTTCTGGTGGATGGGCTGCTGCCTCATTGCCATGTACTGGGTGTCCTCCTGCAAGCGGTTCAGCGGAGACTCCGGTTTTAGACGGATCCCGTAATAATGATACTTGGAGTTTCCCCTGGAAGTGTCAGAGTTGAAATTGCTCAGTGTAAGCGAGTCAATGGAAGGGACATCGCAGCTCTGCAATTTACTCTCAGGCTTGTTTTGACAATACTCCCTGCATCTTACAGCACGCGTCAGTCTCCTGCCAAGTGCTATTTGCATGGCTGAACTAACAAACTAATGAATGCCATCTTCCTCTACAAAACTTCAAACCACGTCGCAAAGTTCACTGCCATCCACGTTAAAAACCCAGCAAGGTTTGTTCCAAGTAACCCATGGTAACTGGAGAAGAGACAAGTGTTACAATACCAAGTGTTACTAAAGAGAATGACAGAAAGACCTCAGGGGACACTTTGCTATTTGATTAGGGTTTAAGGATTTGTTTTTTCCATAAAAGCAAACTTCCATCTTTATCTAGAGTTGGATAAAACAAGGCTGACTGAGTAGTCAACCATGATAAGAAAAACGTCTTTCTGTTGCCAGCACTTTCACAGCAACGGCAACGGGGTTTGATGTGGCTTTGTTCTTGGAGTCGCTGATTTTCGCAGCTTTTGTAAAAACTGAAAGCTGTTTGCTGTAATTCTTTTTCCTTTGCTGGTCTGTTCAGCTGCTGTGATGCTCCTTAGGAAAATGTGTTTCCATCACATTAGACAGATGTGTCAGTTAAAGTTTTTCCACCAAACTGGAATTTCTCAATCCCCAAATGTCTGCTTTTGGGAGCGAGGAGGACAATTATGCAGCCATGGATACATGACGACAGTATGTCCAACTCGACCTCAGCCAGTTTGCCGCTAACAACGGTTGAGCGGAGTCCTCAGCGGGAGAGGAGAGCGAGCCAGGGGAGCTCTCTGGAGCAGGGACTCCAGCCTCTGGAGCAGGGACTCCAGAGCCCTCTCATTGGGGATGCTTAAAATCCATTTGCTGTGTCACTATGGCAGGGTCTGGAGGCACCTTAAACCCAGTGACGCTTCCCATTGGAAAATTACGTAGAGAAATCTAAGCAATTTTTGTCAAAGAATTAACCCTTCCTTCCTTGTTGGGGGAATTTTCTCTTTTCAAGGCGATGCCTGAAATGTTCAGCCTTTGTACCACAGGGTTTTACACACACCGAGTGCTCGGGTATGAACTACGCTTTGGCCATGTCTTCAGTGATTTTAAGTGCCTGTAAACTAACTAACAGCTGCATTTATAATCTAAACGAAAGAATAAGAAAATAACGGTAGACAGCTCTTTCGATAGTTTTTGAGGTTTACTGTATCCTTCCCAGCCTGCACATTTGTGAGTTTCAGTGGATTGTTTGCTTGTTTGATTTTTCTTTAATCCTTCATAGGATTAAAGAATTCCTCTCCTCTTCAGAAATTATTTCAGAGTTCTTGCACTCAAACCAGTCTACAGAAATCCAAACTCTCCCCTGCTCTTCCTATGACTGTTGCCTCCACGTTCCAGCTGTGGAATGCCCCAGTCACATCTGGTTTTGTTATCATCTAGAAGCCCAAATTTTATTATAAGATCTTACAATCAGAGCAATCACTGTTTCTCTAGTGTATCAGCTATTTTTTTTAAAGTAGAAGCTGGGACAAAATGCAAACTCAGCTCTGCAAGCTGTGCAGATGCTTTGGATGCTCGCTTGAAGGACACATAGGTAATTACAGAAGTATACTTTCTTATATTACTGTAACATCATATGGATCTTTGACGTTTTAAAAGAAAAAATTCTGTCGGAAGATTTTAAGAAATAAGCTATTTACATCTGTACAGCTTGTCTGCATCAAAGATGCGGGCACAGGTTCTGTTCTCATCCGTGACGGAGGAACTTTATTGGACCCAAAGTGAGCAACCGTTTCACTGCACCGGAATTTTGGGCTCTGCAGCTGGCAGTGGCAATCGTGAAGACAAGTCACTTCACCTTTTTGAGACAGTAATGGAATGAGAAGCCTGGGTTCAAATAAAATCTTCTTAGATTCCTTAGGAAATGGACTTAGACCAAATTCCACCGCATGGCTGGACACGGCATTGTCACCGTGACCTGAAGTGTGTCTGAAATGAACTGTATTGTCACGCCTCTCACACCGCCGATCCACAGTGAGAAAGCAGCTTTGCCTCACAACACACGGAAATTACTTCTGTTCCTCAGAATAGCAAATTCTTTTTTCCCATAACATCATGGTTTGTTGTTTCTGTAGATCTCAGAAGAAAGACCTGCGCCTGCTAAACAATGCTTGGTCGGTTCTCAGTGTGCATGAGAGAAGTTGTAGGTACCTTTTCATTTTAAATATAGATTCATACCAACCTGGTTCCCAGGCGGCGAGTCCTCAGCCCCATGAACACCGAACGGATCAGTTTTCCGAAGGAAGCGGCGTTCACCGGATCCAGTTTGTGCTCCTGGCAGTGCCGCAGGTAATGGTTGTAGAGAGAGCTCCTGGGAAGGCTGACGCCTTCCGCCGTCTCGTAGTTATCCAGCAACCACTGGAGCTTTATGTATGGAAAACATAAATAAATAAAGAACACATGAAAGTCTAAAGAGGGCTGGAACAGGCTGTGTCACACAGTGTCAACGCTTTAATGTCAGGAGAGCCCATCTCACAATAAGAGTTCAAGAGAACTTAATTCTGGGTAGTCAGTTGATATAGGTTAATTTATATAATGCCAGTTCTATTTTCATCAAAGCCATAGGACCCCCAGCCCAAAGCTAATCACCCCAACAAAAATGCTGTCAGCTTTTGCAAGAGCATTAAAACATGGTCCGCCTGCCATCTCAGTGTCCACCCTGGATTCGGCTGAATTCCTGCAGAGCCAAAATAAAGCTGTAAGATCTCCTGTTTTCCAAGAATAAAGATGTTAAGATACCGCCTAGGAAGAATAAATTTTAGGGGAACCAAATATGCTGCAAAGTGTTTATTAATTTCAAGATCGGCATGTCTGCAACTGTTCCCTTAAGAATAAAATTAATGGTTACTAAAGCAACCTTAAAAATATGAGGTGTCCATCTATTTTTCAAAACTTACTGTCTGAACTTCTTCTGACACTTCTGTTGATTAAAGTTCGCAATTAGATAAAAATCATTTATACCCAGCCGGTCTGAAAGGGCAGGCCCGGCACAAAATATCAGCACAGGAATTAAAATGCAAAAAGACAAAATCCCCAATCTCCTTTAGTTGGCTAAACGACTTCAGCATCAATAAACTAAGTGTTATATTAAGTACATTTCTGGAGGAACTAGATGTACAAATGGACTAAACTCAATAGCTTTGGTAAGAGTCCTTACGTTGTCGTTAGGGATATCTGGGATTAAGATTTTCCAGAGTGCCCTCTCCCCCCAGCCCCCAGCCCCGCATGCATCAGGGGCACAGCTCTGCCAGAAGCAGCCGCTTTCGCACCGGATCAGTGGCAAAACCCACTCCGGTTATGGATGCCAAAACACCAGCCACATCATCTCCTTACAAGGAGTTCAATCACGCATTGTAATTAAGCACAAACTTCGTCTGGAAATCAGTGGGAGTTAACCATGCCCATGGGTGCACAAGTTGGTCTATGCCTGAGTCCCCTCCACTCGTACTCCAGTACACGACTCTTTTCTACCATCTTCTCTCGGTGAAACTCTGAAGTCCCAATTCACCTCTACATTACTTGAGTTTTATTTCAATAACTCTGTGAAAACACAACCTGAAACGTGCAATGACATCTCTGACACCTCACTCCACCGAGTTATTTTCAGTTTCTGTATTTGTCTTTACAGTTTAGGTATTTCTATTTTCAGTTTAGGTATTTCATATCCAACTTTGGTCTCTCACAAATGCTTTTCCATGCCTATGAATCTATGTTCTACGGTTATCATTCATATATCCGCATTTAAATTTCTACTGCATAAAATGAGCTGAACCTAAAGCTGCACGGTTAAAACTATTTCACTCCTCAGCTGGGTTTGATCCAAAGCAACCACCAGCTCAGATGACTGGACCCACCAGTTGTGGTGGCCCTCGGGGCAGCCCAGGGGTTGCCACAGCTGGAAGAAGAAAACCATCTTGGCCATTTTCCCCTCTGTCCTGCTTTTCGCAGAGCCGCTCGTCACCTTCCCACCCTCCTCCATCGCCACATCACCTGCGACACCCTTTGATGTGGTTTTCCGCAGATGAAGATCTTTCTGACCCCCAAACCCTCCAGTCCGAAGAGGCGATGTTTGCCTCCGGTCCGTGCGCCTGCCTGCTGTCATCTGCAGAAGGGACATCGCGGGGAAGCCCTGAAAGCCTGTTCTGCAGCCCTGAGCCTCCCGGCCAACCCACCCATCAAGCTCTCTTGAACAAAAGTGGAGCCAGTGTTTTTGACACAAAAGACCAGCAGGATCTCTGTTTTTAAGCAGTCCACATCTAGGCTGATTTTGGCCCATCCCTTCTATTTAAAAGATTAATAATTAAGAAGGTTAATTTCTTTTTAACTATTTATTTTGTTTATCCAGTGGGAGATACTGAATGTGGATCAGCTACTTATTTTCTCTGCCTGTTCTAATTCCAAGTCTTAAAAAATACGAAAAGTTGCATGTTACTATGGAAAATTCAGATATAGATAAAACCCTCTCATTTAAATTTTATACTGGACATTTTTAGTCTGATCCCAGATATTTCTAGAATATTCCCTTCATCTTCCAGCTTTCTGCTTCTGCAAGTGTTTGCAGAACACTTCTATTCCTTTAAACATTACAGAATTTCACAGTATGAACTCCCACTATTGAAATTAGAAATTTATTATGAAATGCACAAAAGAGCTTAAAGAAGAAATGTGTCAGAATATAAATAATTTTCAAAACATGATTTCTGCTCTTCCTGCACTAGTAATAACAGGCCGGGCACTTAAAATGAGAACATTTAAGATTCTTTCCATTTGCATCCCTTGTTCTGTTTACTTCTTGGCTTTTGCTTGGTTGTGACAATGACAAGATACTCGACAGTCTCGTTTCTGTTTATACTGCGAGGAGGTTCCAATAAAATCACTACGCACCCATATGCTGCTTTGTTTGCACTACAGGGGAACATTTCCATCACATTTCTACTTCAACTTTATTGCTATTGACTGTTTGTTTTGATTTAACAGAAGAAATCATCTGTAGCCCACCTTTCTCCACTGAGCAGGAGATCGATCCTGCATTAAGTCATTACATTCCTCTCCTCGCCAAGGGAGAATTATTCCCTTTAACGGTTTTCCTATTTCTCCGTTCAGTTTCACTTTAGGTGTTTCTACCTAAACATCATTTGGGGGTAAGATCTCTTCCTCCGAGGAAAACTCCATCGCACTCAGCTAAGAGGCATTCACCCACAGGGAAGAAGTCCAGGGGGTTTAGGGGGGGTTTGAGTTGAGTTCTGAGGAGGGGGGGATTGTTTTAAGGGCAGTGAGGAAAATATACATTTTCCTCCTACTCCTCTGAGGACTACAGATATCTGGAGCGGCAGGGCCTCAGGCGGGTATGCTGCGGCATCCAACCGCTTCCTTACATGCCCAGCTTTCGGCACTCGTGTACGAAAATTGTAGTTATTTGCCTAAAACTTCTTTGCATCATTGGCGAGGTGCTAACTGGTGAAGCAGTCATCCTCTGGCCCAGCGACTCTGGAGCACACTCGTGAGTAAAGCTTTTTCAGGAACAGTAATGGATTGACATGGTTTCATTAGAAACCCGATGTGTCACTGGGGTATTAACACTAGCTTGGGCTTCCAAATCTGGTATTTCAAGTGCACTTAAATAACCTCTCAGAGAGTTTCTGAGGCTAAATTAAGTTATCAAGTGTGGCTCCGTTCCACATCGACTTCGCTTAAACAGCAGTATGTAAAAAATCCCCTCTTGACTGAAAACCTTTAGTTTTCCTTTTTTTTAAGAAAAAAATAAACCCTTCAAGAATTCCTGGCGTTAAACATCCGCTGACGGTAACAAAATAAACCATCATCTTAAGAACTTGCAGATTTGCAAAATGTGAAGTTTAAAATGAGGGACACAACACGAAAAATTCTGCAACCTTAAGACTAAAAGCAACTCAGTCACAACTAACAGAGCAGTTAGCATTATCTAACAACTCCCCGGCTACTCGCCTCGCCAAGCTCGCATTCTGCTTTCAGCCTTGGTACACCACTGTCCCCTGCTGCTTCCCTTTCTGGTTCTCGTGTGCAAGCCTGACAATATCGCGCTCCAGGCACACCGGCACTTGGGAGAGGTCATCCTCAGTCTGGTTTGGGGTTTTTTTTTAATGTGAAGAGCTGGGAACCACAACACCCCAGCGAGCAGCAGCCCTTGTAGCGCAGCATGTGCCAGGGAACACGTGCAGAGAGGTTCAGTGCTGCCCGCTCATCGGGCTGTCCCGGACACCAGGGCTGGGAGCAACCTCTGGCAGCCTCCAGTCTCCAGGCGGGAGATGCCCCATCCCTGGAAACATTCAAGGCCAGGCTGGACGGGGCTCTGAGCAACCTGATCCAGTGGAAGATGTCCCTGCTTATGGCTGGGCGGTAGGACTGGATGGCCTGGAAAGGTCCCTTCCAACCCAAACCATTCTATGATGATTCTGCGATTCCAGTCCAGACTTCTACTCAAGTCAGGGGTTGCTCCCCAGGGAGGTCAGGTCGCTCGGTCCAGCCGAATGGCTCGTTGAGTCCTGAGAACCTCCCCAGGCAGAGGCCGTGCAGCCTCTCTGGGCAACGGCACCAACCTTCCTCCAGCTCTGGAGAGGGATTGCCTGATCTGCTTCTGCCATGTGCCACATTTCCTACGGGTACTGCTCGTACCATCGCCTCCTCCTCATTCCCACGTGTCCGCAGACATCGCTGCGCGCTCCGGGAAGGCAGAGCAAGGATGCCGGAGGAGCATGGGGCAGCAAAGGCCCTGCAGGTTTCCTTGGCTCGGGCTCTGTGCCTTGGCCGGGGGAATTGCCCACCCCAGCCCTGGGGCCAGACGTTGCTTGTGCCTGGACTGACATCCCCAGTGGAGAGCTGATGTGTACACACGTGCTTACGGAGTAGTTTATTTGCTTTAGAATTTGTAAGAGTACTTAAGCGTTATGCCAAACTATGAACCGTGACCTGAGAGACATTATGTTCTTTACTTCTACCCTGGAAGACAAGGGTGGGGAAGATCTGATCAGTGGCTGGATCGGGCCCCAGCTCCATCCTGCACAGCCTGCGGTCACATGAAATCTCTTTTCTATCTTCGCTTTCTTTCCTCTGACCTTTTCCTGCTTTTTTTTTTCAAACCTCCTTCCATGCCACACCACGACCCACCCCGTCCTGCTCTGCTCTGTCCCTCTCTGCGCTGGGACAAACAAGAAAAAATCTGCAGAGGATTATCCTCAGCCAAGTCCACGCGGCACTCGGGGCACGGCACAGGTGTGTCAGCGCGGCCACAGCCTGGGACTGCACGAAGGATGCACAGAGATGCTCAGATCAGGAACTACCAGCCTGATTCTGCAGCTTCGTGTTTCCCCAGCTACAACCAGGAACCTTCAGTTTCTAGAAGCTGAAATAAGGATCGAGCTCATCCAGGAGCCCTGGCTTGGAGTTTGGCATCAGCTTAAGAGACTCAGACCGTTCCTTTCATTCTCTCAGGCTACTTCTCTAGGGTGAAGAGGGCAAAGATTTTTTTTTGCAGGACCTAAGAATGACAACAGATCTGTCCCCAGATGCAAAGCAAAAGGAAATCTGTTAGAATAAAGAAGTACCACTTTACGCACTGCAGTTTATCAGTGCAGAACATGCTTCAGCCTAATCCAAAGCACAGTGAAGTCAAGGCAAGTCCAATGACTTCAACAGGACTTGAATTAGACCCTTCAAATCTCACACAAGCATGTGCTCACCGTTAAGCATTACCACATGGAAGCCAGAAACCATGATGCAGAAGGCCCAGTAGGATAGTGGGAACTTCACACAAAGCAGGGAACTTGTTGGCACAGTGAGAAGAGAGAGGTCTAGCAGACGGATTTAGCACAGCGTTGTAACAGTCAGGACCTTCCTGAGGCACTGAATGAGGCAATATAGGCACAGGAGCAGGCTTTTGGTACCCACTATCTAAGGGCTATCTGTCATGATTCAGGCCAAGTTATTCTGTCGAATTGCAAGACGTTTTCCAGCCAGCTTTCAATTTCAGTGAAAATAACGAACTTCCTCAAATGTGTTTATCTAATTGCCAGCAATTTCCATTGCAAGGCAGAAGAAACAAACACAGGGTAGCGGCAGTTAACAGAATTCAGAGCATCTCATAAACAAACATTCACATCATGGCACTTTTTGCAGATTATTTTTTCTTGGAAACGGGCTGCTTTGGGCAGCACAGCTGAATCACAGGCTGCTGTAAATGGCCTGTGCTGTCGAATACACCAAAGGGCTACAAGTAATGCTCCTACCAAAGCGGGAAAGAGGTTGTAAATTCCGATTGCAACTTACATGACTGTTGAGCAAACTGCTTTTGTGTGATGTAATCCCTTCATTTTTTTGTAGGTTTTCAATCGCCATTTCAAGCTAAAGAAAATGTGCACAGGGAAAAAGAAAAAGGAAAAAAGAAAAAGAAAGGGAATCAGACAGTTAGCAACAGCCAGGATTATTGTTTCTTTATTAATATTTGAATGATTAATGTTTTATATCAACAAGCTTGTGAAAAAGAGGCAAACAGATGAGGCACAGTCCTTATGAGATGAAGCTGCAGAGACATCATGGTATGGCATGCAAACTAACAACACGGCAAGAATCCCTATGAGGGTGGAAGAGAGAGACAAGAGGGCTTTTGATCTTCCTCTGTAGGCATCGCCCATTTACAAAAGAGAAGCCGTTTTCCTTCTCCTTCCCCCTTCATGCCTAAACCAAAACACCACCAGACAGATACGCTGCAGCAGGTCAGAGGAGGTTTGCTACAGAGAAGGTGCATTTCACCCAGCCCTTTCAAGGAAAACCGAAATTAATGACTTCGGTTATTATTATTTCTTAAAATTTTGACAAAAACCTAACGGCAACTAACTAAAACAGGGGCACAAGGAGGGCTGACACGCAGAATGCATAAGCTGGAATGGAGAAGAGTTTTTTGCTACTGAAGCGAACTGCAAAGGGACTCTGAAGGAAGAAGACAGGTTTCAGTTAAGCGAGCTTCTTCCCGCTAAGAAAGGCTGGCACATCCTGATGCTAGTTGTGCTCATCTCCACTGTCCTCAGAGCTTCTGCGAGCGCAGGCATGGCGAGGCATTCAGGGCCCTGAAGAACCCCCTTGCTTTCCTCTGCCCTTGCCTAGCTTCTCGTCTACACTCAGCCCAGCTATGGCTCCTGCCTTGTGCCCAGACCCTCTCCTGGACCCATCTTGTCTTCTTTCTGCTCCTGGGGCTACCTTGGCAATCTCTGGTAAAATACTTCGCAGACGGCTGCTGGTTCCAGAGCTCTAGTGCTCTTGAGCACAAGCTTTTTGCAAGTGAGGAAGGAAAAAATGAAACCAAAGCAAAAAAAAAACCACATTAAGGGACCATCAGGAGCAGAACCTGCTGTTTCTCTCCAGTAGATGTTCTTCAAACCCTGTTATCTGTGACCTGTTAGTGTAGGCAGGACAAGGCAGCACACAGCAGCCAGTAAAAATCGCAGTTGGCAGCTATCTCTAGCATCTGTCCTCATCGAACATGCGTGGTCATGCATTGGTCTGTAGGCACATGCACAAAGCATCGCATCTGCTCAACGATCTGTCAACGGCCTCCTTCACGTACTAGTTAGCTCCCTGTACTCCAGTTTGCACTGACTCATGGCATGGTGAAGACAGAGATAACCCCAGCCATTTACAAAACCAAGCGCTGTCAGAAAGGTGAGAGAACAGAATGAATCAGATCTAACTTCTGAAGTTACGTTCGACAACCAAAGACACAGTCTGTGGCACATCCACGTCTGAACGTGATACTCTGTCCAAACACCTCTAGCGCACGGCCCTTGGTTTCCATCCAGAAGTGCCATCACTGTAGCACTTGTCAAGAAGCTATCACCGCATTCAAAACAGGGTCACTCTAAGACTATGTGTCAGTGGGGTTTTTTTGAGAAAATCGTCTAGCACACCATGATGTCTCATGAGGAACCAAAGACTGATTGCTGATGCAGCCTTCAGGAAATGAGTCAGTGCTGGAGGGAGACACCGTTTCCTTCCTCTGCTCAGGGAGCAGCGCAGTGCCACTTGAGCAACAGCTCTTACACAAGCGCAGAAACACGGCCTGCCCTTCTGGCATTCTGGTAAGTGTCCCATACAAATGGACACCTTGCATCTGCAGAAAAAAATATTACAGGCAAAAGACAAAAAGCTCTTAAACAGCCCTGCATGAAGGTGAGGAGCTCTGAGGACCCACTTCTGGGAGGTCTCCAGGATTTCCTGAAGATTACTAGTACTCTGTTGGCACAGACATTGAACAGGACTGCTTCATGCGCTGTTTCAGCCCATTCGATGGAGCAGAACATCATTATTCCAGCAGATATGGAAGATGGGTTTCTTTAAATATTTGAAGATTTTATTTCAGTGCACACAGTCCTCACCAAACATCCCTCAGCCTCCTGAGGCAGCTCTTAACACCATTGCTACCTCTGAAGTGCTACTTTGTTTGCAGCCTCTCCTTGCTTTTCGAGGTCTCAGTGCCGGCTCTGCCTCGAGCATTCAACACCCTCTGAGCCCTCTCGCTTCGCCATTCCTTGCAGCTGCCTCTCGCATTGCCAAGCCCTCACACTGCTGACCACTTTGACATCCACCTGCTCTCCACTACAGCCCCAAGGCCACATGCGAACACTGTGGCTTCCTTGGCTACATCTGCATGAGCTGTACTTTTCTGTCTCTCCACAAAGCTCTTAATCCTGCCCCAAACACATTTTGCCAGGACTATAGCCTCTCTGGTCTCTTTAACAACAGCCTTTCATATTCTCTGTTGAAGCAAGACATCGCAATGAAAAATAATGTTCCTACCTATTGATTCGATTTAGTCAGTTCTGTCCTTAAGCCTTCCACTATCTGTCCACCCAATATTACGTGAAATTCGAAGCAGTTACCGTGGCTCTGCTCTGTCCCCATCTGACTCTGGTCTGTGCTGAAAGAACTGAAAGACACATAGACACATCCCTACACTGTCGTCCTTGCACTATTTCACCCTCTTGAGCTCCTCCGCAAGAGCCACAGACATTTTGTGTTAAAATACCTCCTGAAAGTTCATTCCTACATGCAACAGAGTGAATTTATTTCAGGTGCATTTTCATAAATGTCACTTCCTAAACTCTTTTTTTCCTGAACAGCTTTATCTCATGTGATAGGCAGCTACGAACTAAATCTCCTCATGGGACATTTCTATTGACACATATTCTACTCAGGCTTTTTTCATAGTGCCCATCACCATGGAAATAAAAAAAAATAAAAACAACAACCAAGAGTAATTTTGTGCAGCTTTGCAAGATGCATTCCCACGCAGGTGACAAGATCAGCAGCTACCTCCTTCAAAATAACAAGCCTGAGTGAAAATCAGAGGATGGCCCAACGCTAGTTTTTAACTATGAAGAGTTGTCCTGCTTTCGGCTGGGATAATTTTCTTTCTGGTAGCTGGTCTAGTGCTGGTTTTTTTGATTTGGGATGAAAATAATGTTGATAATATACTGATGTTTTCAGTTGTTGCTAGGCTGTCAAGGATTTTGCAGCTTCTGGCGCTGGCCTGGCCTGCTAGCTACAGGGGAAGCTGGGAGGGGGCAGAGCCGGGACAGTTGACCCAAAGTGGCCACAGGGCTATCCCACACCACAGGCCATCAGGCTCAGCACCCAGCTGGGGGAGCTGGCTGGGGAGCAGTGATCACTGCTCGAGGATGGGCTGAGTATCGTTCACCAGGCGGTGAGCAATTCCTTTTGTGCATCACTTGTTTTGTATATATTATTATTATTGTTGTTGTTATTATTATTATTTCTTCTTTTGCTTTCCTATTAAACTGTCTTTATCTCAGCCCATGAGTTTTTACTTTTTCCCATTTTCCTCCCTATCCCACAGGGGGTGAGAGGGGGAGTGAGCAAGCGACTGTCTGGTGTTTAGTTGCTGGCTGGGGTTAAACCATGACAACAGCTGAAATACACACACACACAATTCTCACACAGGAATGCACCCCGGGTAATCCAGATATGTCTGTCATCTTCTTTTCCACCCAAAGCTAAGGACATTTCCCCGCAGATAGCTACTTCTACCTAAGGCAGAGCATATTTACTCTAGGATCAAAGGCAACCTTTCAAGGCACAAAGATTCAAAGAAACATGAAGTCTGTATTCTAAAACTCGGTGGGAAAAGAAAGTACAACCTAACCAGCTGGATTTTCAGCAGCGCTCGGTAGCAAATGGCTCCTGTTTTTCTCCCTGGGTGGTGCTGTTCACATTTTAAAGTCTGGCCACATACACTGAATTACACCTACATTTGTAATTCTGTTTACATACAAACATATAAACACACATAAGTCTGTCTGAAAAGGAAGGTGAGCAGAGCTCCAACCCACTCCTGGCTGCAGCTGCTCCTAAGGGCTGGCAGATTCCCAGAGAAAAGCCCTGGTAGCTTCTAGCTGCAGAAAGGCCGTTTTTGGTTACCAGTTGTATCCCCCTGAGTCCCACAGAGCTGCACAGCTGTGCACCTGGCACCTTGATTGGCAGTTGGAGGGAGACGATTAAAAAAAATTAACAGTTTTAAAACATTTCTGTTTGATCCCCATTATCCCTACAATACATTTTCTGTAACATATGGCATGGAAAGAATACACAATGGTGTAGAAGATACATACAAAGACTTTTCGATCACTGCATTTGGCATGATCAGCTCGACATACCTTATGTGCTAATTATCCACTTTGTTAGGAATGGATTTTTCAGGTGTCTTCATAATTAAAAATATATTTATATATTTCTTTATTTTGGGTAAGCCAAGGCCCATGTTCAGGTATTATACTTGTCAGAAAATGTAAATATCGACAATTCTTTTGAATTGAAAAGCCAAAACATTTTGCTCAGGGGAAAAAAAAAACCTAAACCCCTGAGAATCTGATCTCCATGCTGCATCATTTCAGTGATCCACTCAGAAAGTTTGACAAGCCTCTGCCCACCAGCAAGAGAGACATCCCAAAGTCCCGTTGAAAAATATCTGTAGTACACCAGTGTCTATTCTCTCGCTTGCCTTCACATGGCATGTTATACAGACATATACACAGCGATAACGATAGGAAGTTTTATTTTCTGAAGGCTTTTCAGTTCCCTTGGAATAATTCCTGGCCCCCGAGCTGCAACATCTGCAGGGCTACATACCGTTGCTGGAGAGGAGCGTGAAGTATGTGACAGAGAATGTCTAGTGTTTTCCATCCCCCCATGAATGAGATAGGCTCCCGAGCCGGAGAGGATCGGACTTCCCCCAATGTCCATGGTGATGCCCACCATGTTGTGAGAGGGAATGGCTGTAGGAGAGGATGCCGCTGTAGTCACCTGAGCTCCACCTCCCTGCGGTTCGAAATAGGATGCTGTGCTGCTGGGGGCGTAAATCTGAGCTTCGGTGTTGTAGGAGTAGGCGGCTCGTCTGTCAAAGAAACGATAGGGTCAGGAGGTGGAGAGGAACTTGCAGATCTAACCTCATGGACAATGGTTTCCAAAATCTGGAGCACCTTTTACAAAGACTCTGTCGTTGGTGGGATTTGCTCCATTGAAACTGAACCCTGCCGAGCTGCTCTGCAGCCATCGTACGAAACCTCAGTGCAGAAGGCTGAGAGCATCCCAGAGAGCAGCAGGCCCAAAGCTGGGAGCACAGCAGAGAGGAGGAAGAGGAAACCTTACAAAAACCCCCTGTTCCTCTAGCAGTTATGGTCTGGCTCCTAAAGGTGCCCTACCTCACTACACAACGGGCAGAGGAAAATACCAGACCCTTTTATGCAGAGGAGAGGCGGATTCCCTGGAGAACAGTCCCTCCGTGACGACAACACCTCCCCCAAAGCTGGAGGCTGGCTGAAACTACCCCCACGCACACAAGGTAGCATGTGCACCGGTTCCTCCTCTTCCTCCTTCCAACAGCGGGCAGTGCCAGCAGCAGCGCCGGGGTGGAAGGAGCCTGGGAGGACCCAGCTGGGAGGGGAACAGGGGCTCTGCTACAGCCAACAAGACTCTTACATGGTTCCATTGGTATAAACAGCTTCTCCTCCTTCCACATACTGGACCTGGGATGGATATACATGCTGCACAGATTGCACCTGAAACAAACATCATAACCTCGAGTTACAGATATGTTATTGCCTAGGAACAGAGGGAGAAATCGCACATTACATCCTTTAAACAACTTTCAACCTTACCTTGACATTTAGGCTTTCCTTTTAAAAGAAAAAGAAAACCAAAACAAACCAAGACCCACATGCTTAGGAATCCCAAAGGGCGTATTTATTTTAAAAGGTCAAATTAAAATAAATAAATAAGTAGTCGCTCCATGAGCAGTGGAAACAATGGAGCTGGGTTTCCTCTGCACACATGTCTCAGGGCTGGTTCTCTGCTGACTAATCAGGGTGAGATCATGCTGCAGCCTCTCTGTCAGAGAGGAGGTTGACAGTCTCCATCTGCACCCCAATCCCCTTTGTTATTGGTCTGGGAGGGACATAGTTGCCCTCTGTCAAGTTTTTTTTCTGAAACTGAGCAGCCAAATAAAAAATTGCTAGAGGAAAAAGTCAAGAGAGTCAGACCCACTGTCCACATGAAGTAGCGCCACATATGCCAGGTTTCTTAGGAAACAAGGACGGCAAAAGGCAAAGTTCAGATAAATAAAAACACTTGCATGGCTCTCTGTCACCTACCCTTTCTATGAAGCCACATGCAGTCAGTACATTTATTTGTGTAATCAAAAAAATCCCAAACGCTTTGCCTCTAAAAAAATCTTTACAGAGGAGAACTGCTTTTAAATGGCAGTAAAAGCATCCATCAAATCTTCAAATGTATGAAAGACAACTGCTACAGGAAAGGTTCTTTCTAAACTTTAAATATCTTGAGAGTTCCTTTTGCCATCAGTCTAAGGAAGGAAGAGAGAGATGGAGAAAGCTGCTCTCACAGTGATCTTCAGTCCTCTAATTGCACACGACTCTTTCACCAAGAGCTTGGATTTTTCTAAGGAGCTGTCTGGCACAGTTTCACATGTCGTGTGGGACGTGAGGTCCTGTTGACACAGGGTCCCTGCACGGTGTCTCACCCCGGAGATATTACCTGTTGTGGAACCTGCTGAACTCTGGGAACAGAGATTTGCTGCATCTGCGCTCCTTTGGGAGCGGAGCCTGCTGCTTGGACCAAAACCCTCTGAAAGAAGAAGACACAGTAACACACACTTACTATCGGTCTGTAACACTGGTGAGTCAGGTATTCTCTTTCAACTTTCATGGAAAGCTTGCCCTCTAGTCCACAGGCAGCAGTACCCCTTACTTAGCATCCCTGCGGTCCCCATCCTGATGCAGTCTGCACTGGACACCTGCCTGAACTCCGTACCCTAAACCTGGGAAAAGCAGAGAGCTGAATTCCTGTTTTCTGACATGGCCCATCTTTAAGCCTCCAGGTCAGGAAATAACAGCAAACAGTCGATTGACAGGAGGAGCTCAACATGAAGTTCAGTCGCAGCTAAACAAGAACCATTCCTCACACATTCGCATTTTCCTCCTAGGGCTGCAAAGTTTCTTCTCTTACGGCTGCTATACCAAACCATGCTCTGCCTCCTGCGACATGAAATCACTCTCTCCAAGGCACCACAGTCTTTATGGTTTCTACCAGCACCAAAGCACAGATGGTTCTGCACCTCCTTTCAGTGCCACCAAGAGCACAGAAACGCTTTGGGTTGCCCTGCAGTGGTCATTCTGAAGACCGTCCTCTACCTCTCCACTGTCGTTTCCATCGTCCCCCTGCTCTTTGTGTTACGCTCAGCATTCCTTCTGAGGTTGGACACGCATCCTGTAGAGCGCTCAGCACCTTGCAGATCCAGCAAAACAAGAGTGGGGACGCAGTGGATGGAAAGAAACGATTCAGTGAGGCCCATGGGAACAGAGCTTGGGATAGCAGCATGAAAGTGAGAAAGGAAACGCTCAAGCCAAAGATCAGCATGGCCTTTTAAACTGATGAGGACCTTCTCCAAGGAGACAGTCATCCTCTGCCTTGAGGCTTTAAAAATACCAGCAGATTGGGCTACCAGAGAAAAAACTGCAAAGCAATCCCACAGGAATCCTAGAAGAGACCTTGACAATTACTGGCTACCTTATATTTATGATTTTTAGCTCTCTGACACCCTCCCAGCATGCACTTTGTAACTAGCCAGAAATTCTATTCTAGCAGAATTATAGGAATATGATAATTGCCCAGATTTCTAGGCAGTCTCTACATCCAGTCCCCAGGCTGACCTTCAGTGAGTCTGGATACATTGGAGATCTTGCAGCTGAGCTAGCGATACGGACACATACACTTAGCCAGCCACCGCTTTGTCCATTTTCTCTCCAAAAGACCTTGTAACCAGTGCACGATGGGAACATAAAAAGCCCTTTTTAAAGTCAGGCCTTGGCAATGCCACCTGCACAAAAGTCTCAGCAAGATCTGTTCCTTTCTCCTACTTTTTACCTATTCTCTGTCGTCGTTTTTACCAAACGACACATCTCCTTCTGTGGCACAGCTGCCCAGCTCAGCTCCTTGTGTAATTTGTCACCGCCTGTCCGGTTGCTCCTGCCACCTTCCAACCAAAAAAATGAATCATCCCCAACCTGTAAGATGAAGCCATCCTGTTCATACAGCCTTCGCTCACACTGAAAGGTAGACCAGTGATCAACACCACCAACGGCTTCAGCCTCACACCAGTCATGCTGCCAGCAGTTCATTCCTAGTATTTCCTTTGTGCTGCTGGTGAGAAGGGAAGGCTCTGGACGCTCCTCCTCTTCAGCAATCTTCCACTATCCTCTGGGTCTTCCTTAATCCATGGAGTTCCACTCGATACTATGTGTCATGATGACAGAACCGGCAAAGGCTGGATGGATAATTTCATAATCCAAAACTGATGGGTTTTCTAAACTTCTTTAAGATGTTGTCACAGCCAAATTCACGCTAATCACTGACGACCCCTAAGACACTTGACACTACTGATCAGCGGTATCTGCATCATTATAATGCAAACAAGAAACGTCACCCAGAGAAACTGAAGATGGGAAGGCTGAAAGATGACAGCGAGCCGGCCAACCACACGCCAAACCACACGATGTGAATGTCCAAGTCTCCTGGTGAACTGAATGCTCCTACCACAATTTTTAATTGTTCCTTTTCACCGGCATCCAATGGCAACTACTTCTGCTCATTTGGGAGTTGGAGAAGGGTGTAGCTAAGTTACACCCAACCGTCCTCTTATCCCTTCGGCTTCCTGCGACAGAAACTTCTTTTGATAGTTCCCCAAATGGCATAAAAAGGAACCAGTTTTGTTTAACCCTTCCCCTTTTGCATTTGGTAGTTTTCATTCATCAGCTGCAGCTATCATTTCTGTCCTATCAGGAGATCTCCCAAGTGCATCATATTCACGCACATGAATCACGCATCCCCCCTCCCCAAATTCAAATGTCAGGATCTACCTACCAAAGGAAGACACCAGCTTCACCCCCTCCCCACCGCAGCACTCTCCCCTCCCCCATCTCTTCTCCATCCAGCTTGGCACCCCATTTGCAGAGCTGCCTTTAAGAACAGTTTTTGTCCTGCTTTTATTGACACACCAAATAATGTCACCAGCATATTATGCTGAAGCAAACACCAAACTAGCGTGAAATCGCCTCCTTGGGTAGCTAAGTTAAAATCTAAACCTCATGTTCTAAAGCTCGCATATTCGTAGGGCTAACCCATGAAATATCTATGGCCTTTATCAACACAAAGTCCAGCAACAGGTTCTCCCCGCCACCTCAACGAGCTGAGTAACAATCCTCTCCCCATACAAAAAACCCTGGACTACAATACATCTGCCAGTAAAACAGGTCTCTTCTCCATGGAAACGGCATTCCCAGCTGTGCATACGTTACCTGCTGAGACGCTGGCACTGGCTGCACTACCGGAGCTTGGGCTGATGCAGAAGTGTGAAGTGCCACCGAAGCTGCCGAGTCTGATCCACCCTCTGAACTCTGCATGCTCACTGCTGGGGAGAGCGGAGGGGAGATCAGCCGGGGAAAGCAGAGCTACGCACCGCAGCAAGCGCCCAAGGAACCCACGGTTGACAGGAACAAAATCCCAGTGGAAGATCCAGGGGAAGGGCTAGGAAGGAAGGTAGCTACCTTCCTACACAGAGGACTCGTTTTAGTCTTGGAGCTAATTTTAATACAGTATTCTATTAAGAAAAAAGAAAGTTGCACAATTGTTCCACAGAAAGGAGAGGGAAGGAACAGAAAATGCACTTCTAAATATAACTGAAAAGTAGCATTGGAAAATTATTGTGTCATACCGAGGACAACTTCAGATCTGGAAGAGTAAGAGCGTATTTTAAAAATCATTTTTTCTACCCCTCTGCCTTATCATGTTTAACTACTGCAAAAAAAGAAAAAAAAATCCAATCTAAGTATATGGCTGGAGCTTAGCTAATGCTTTCATTTGGAAAGTGGGGTGGTCAATGTGGGTTTATAATCACAACTGACAATCAAATACAGAGATTAACCATCATTTTAAAACCCACAAACCACCCTCGCAAAGAACCACCTCCCCTGCCCCATCGGTGCGCTTGCCCCAAACCCCATCAGCCTCACCAGGGTCCCCAACCACCGCCACGCGCCATCGCCCTCCGGTCCTGCTCCCGCCCTGACACCCGATGGAGCTGATGCCCTCAGCATCTTCAAGTCACTCGGGTGCTTCTGTCCCAGCACTCACCCAGCATCGCTCAGCCACCTTGGGAAGCATCCCAAGGGCCATGGGGGAACGTCCTGGGGACGGCGAGGTGGCACGAGCACGGGGCTGAGCGCCTGCCCTGCAGCAGAGGCTCTGCATCCCCCGGGTCTCCTCGCTCCCTCGCGGCGCTGCCCCAGCACCCCACGTCCATCCCTCGCGGGGCCGCCCGAGGGACACCGCGGGATGCTGCCATGGCACTTCCCAAGAGCAGATGATGTCATTTGGGGGTTTTTGATGTAATATGGAGGGGTGGGGGAGCCTTTTTTACTCAGTTTCTTGAAAAAGTTCCTGTTTAAAAAATTATTTTAAGAGGGTGGCTGCTGTCACTTCAAAAGATTCAGAAACATCCAGATTTTGAGCAGTGTCATTTCTCCTTTCTCAGGCTCACTGCTGAGCATAATGCAGCCTCCAAATAACGGCACGAAATCTTTTCCATTTTTATTTCCCTTCTGCATCCAATATTTAAGCTTTTTCCTCAACTTTGTGCAAGTTAAGAGGCAAAAGAAAAGATGAGAAACCGAGGGATGCTGGGCCCTGCTCATTCGATAGCTCTTTGAGGTAAAAAGAAAGGCAAGGTGGAGGTGAAGTTACAGAATTTACAAAAGTTACCTGCTTATTCTCCTTCAGCCACTGAAAAAAAACCCATATATTTAGATTCTTCAAAAAACTGTTTTTAAAGATTTTTTTTCCAGTCAGTGCTGACCCCATATTCCCATGCTACCCACTAGCAAATTACACCAATTACTCTCCCGACATCCCCCAAACCCCACAGCTTGCCAGTAATTTTCATTTTCACATCATCTTTCTTGCATCCAGGAGAAAGACTAGACACAGACCGCACACACTCACTGCTCCAAATACAACTACCAGATTAATTTAACAAGCCAGAAACAAGGTAAAGAAATTTAGTCACTATTTATCACCATTCGTGTCCCGTCGCAGGCCTCAAGTCCGCCGGCAGCAGACGCGCCCGACCCCATTCCCGGCAGCCCCACGATGTCAAGGCAGCGCCTGCTTCTCCCCATCGCTGCCTCCGCAGGGTTTTTAGCCCAAACCTCTTTGTCAGAAGACACCAGTTGCAATAGCGCTGTGGGATCATGAAAATGATAATTTTGGTAGTAAATTAACAAAATAGCCTCCTGCCTGTTCCAGCCCCAAATCCTTTGCAGCTGAACATCTGGCCAGCACTGTGGGCAAAGGAGGCAGGTCTATACAGCTCACGTGAAGATGCTCAGGCAGAAGAGAGGGGTCACTTTTAGCAACGTACTCCCCCAACTTTTGCAAGGGTGTTTTATTGTCTACCCCTTGCACCGCGGGCTCCGGTTCACAGCTTTCTAGGGTTTTGCGAGCAGAAAAATATAGCACGGTGAGGTTACAGAAGAAAGGTGGGTAAGCTGCCAAATGTGTTTTAATGATCAGTTGGAGAATAGTTCTGGCAGGGTCAATCTCAGCATTTCAGGTCGACAGCAAGGTCTCTTTTCAAGTGTACTTCTAATCAGAAAAGGACACTCGGAAGAGATGCTATCTCACAATCACCACCTACTCATCTCTGCTGATAAATTTTGTCTTCTGGTTTCCCTCAGAGACCAAAAGAGACCAGAGAGAGGCAGGCAGGGTGGAAGATGAATTGTCTGCTGCCAAAATAAATCATCAACATTACTTTCAGATTTGTTACAAAACACAGGCTCTGTTAATGATGGCAACCAAGCCAGACACAAAGACCCCAATGAAATCTGCAGCTGGTACTTCCAGACAAGGTAGACAGACACAGAACCACCGGACTGCCAAGGCACACGTACAAGACTTCTTATTATTTCGTTTATCAGTGAAACATCCTGGATAAAGCATAATTCATTTCCCATTAAAGCCATCCTGCGCTTCCTGAGCATTGGAGAGACAGGTACGTGTGCGCCATCTGCTAACGTTAATTTGTGCTGATGAAAAGCTGACAGTGTAAACAGAATTCCTACGCTCCGAGAAACCACCGTGAAGTGCCACAAAGCTTTCCCGACATCCTGGGAGCACAGCTACCAAGTGAGCCGGCGCCCGAGCCAAGGCTCCAGAGGATGGATAAAGAACCCGCTTTCAGGGAGGAGAAGAAACGTGGCATGCGAAGTCTTGCTCTTCCCTCTTCTCGGGAGCTGTGCGTGCAACGTGAGGAACGCTCCCGCAGCTCCTTGAGCAACATCGGCTGCTGGAGCTGGGCCGTCTGCTTGTGCAGTTCTGCCACCTCCCTAACGCAAACACCCATGAAAGGACTCACTGTTCTCCTTCAAACTCATTTTTCACCTCTCACAGAGGAGGAAGTTTTACAGCCTTCTTGACCATCCTCTCCTAACAGAGACTCAGTGGCTCAAAAGCGAGTCCCCCTGTTTCCCAAAGATCTAAGATTCGCTGCCTTCCTCTTCGACCCGCTCTAAGAAAGAGAGCTTCATCCCAGCCACGCTTGCTTCCCGCTCCTGGCTGGGGGAGAACGCTGTAGCTCTCACAGCAGAAGTGACCGACAGCAGCTATTAAAAGGTGTCTTGCAGCTCCTGACAGCAGGTGAAAGCCTGACAGCTTGGCAGCCCCCCGGTACCGGGGAGTTTGCACAAACTGAGAATCTAATTAGCAGTCAGCAAAGCTGCTGGTGGGTCCCAGAGAGGATCAGCATCCACAGCTGACTTTCTCAGCTCTGGGGCTCCTTACCGGGTCAAGAAGAGCAGAAAGACAAGTCGATTATTTTTGCCAGGGGGTTGAGCAGACGGGACCTGACCATACCTAAGGAACAAAACCGCGGTGAGGAGGGCCCGACTCAGACGTTGGCGTTTCAGGTAGAGGCAAGTTTAAAACTACAGTTGCTCAACCCAGCCGGTGACGTCACGTGCAGCATCACGGCTCACGACCATGGAAGGCACTGCAGAAATCCGAATTCCAGGTTGCATCATCACTGAATGAATCAGGCAGACAGCAAGGCTGCCGGGCTCTGGAAACCTTCTGTTTACACACAGCTGCCTCGGTATCCAAGCAAACAGCGGTAACAGGAAAGGAAATACAGAAAAAACCTAATAACTTCTGGGTGCTATTTCTGGTTCTGCCACCAGCTTGCTCCGTGACCTTGAAGAGCATGCTTCCCCTTCCCCGCGCTCCAATTTTCCCACTCCTAAAAGAGCCACGATACTCCCCTAGGTAAGCATTTTTTGAGCGCTGGTCTCAGAGGGCTGTCAAAGTCTGAATGCATTTGAGAGGGACAAGTAGTAATGTTACAAGCCTCGGGGGCTGATAAAAACTCCAGTTGTCACCGTTTCATTCATAAGCCATGTTGCCTTCATGTAAATAGCCTTGCCTTTGTTAATCTCTCCTGCCTAAACCAGCTCCAAAATGCTGGGAAAACAGAGATAAGAGGAGCATTTTAAAATATATTTCACATTCAAGTTTGCAGTGAGAGGGGGGAGCAAAGGAGGAGGCGGCAGAAGGCTATCACACAGCTTTCTCCCGCGAGTCGCCTTCGAGTGCCGGGAAGGGAAAGCAGCAGCATCCCCTGCACCGGTTCCCCAGCTCCCGAAAAGTGCTCGGGAAAGGAGGGGGGGCTGGCGGGAGACCCCCCAGGAGGGAGCGGGTGCCCTTGGGTGCTCGGTCTGTGCTGCAGCCCACGAGCTCTGCCATCCAGGAGAAGAGGAGGAACTGCAAGTATTTTTCCACAGAATGTTTCAATATAAACTATCAGCTCCTGAACACTCAAACAAAAACACTTCGGAGCTAAACTCCAAGACCTCAAACTTCTAGTAAGTGCTGCTGATTAGAGCCAGAGCAGGGAGTCTGTCCCGGGGAAATGTTTGGTTTATTTTTCTGCAGTGCTCTGGTCCTCACGCCACGGGCCGTGCAGCACACGGCTCAGCTGAACGCCAGCGGCCAGCCCCGAGACTTCAAATTAAACAAGATTTCAGTCCCTGCCTTCCTCAGGCCCAGGGTCGCTTCGGTTGTAATTGCGGGCAGACCTACTCGGTGTTTCTACACTAGAAGAAAATATCATTTGAAGTGAATACAACTCTCCCTCCCTGCCTTATTTTTATTTTTTAAGAGCAGCCTTACATAAATCAGGGGTGGGACTGGCACAGTCTTGGCTCTCGTGGAGTATTTAGCTCTTATATTTACATATCTTTAATTTTTTAAGGTGAAAATGTTAAACATATTAGCTACCCCACACCAGTGAATGCTCGTTTTAATGCAGAATAATCATATAATCCTATTAGTGTTGATCTCAAAATGCTAAAATTATTACTGTTTCAATGAATCACTTGCCCATTTGAAGACAAATCATGAACTATTTTATTTAATTTGCTTTTCAAAGCTTAGTTGGTCACCCTTTGATCTTCTTCAAAGTTTTAAAATTCCTTTATTACATCTGGCAGAACTTTTGAAAATGAATATAATATTGGGACATAAATAAGGGAAAGGAAGATGTCTTCGATGAGCTTTTGGTTGTTGTTTCTAAGAAGAACAATCAATTATTCTACCTCTGGGACAAAGTTTCTCACAGCTACTCACATTTAAGCTTCCCAGTAAACCTTGGTGGGTGTTACTACCTCTACTCAATAAGTAATTCCCTCCATTTCCAACCTCTTCTCAAAGAAGATTTAAATCTGGGGCATAAAAATCCACCAGGAAAATGACTGCCTGGAAGTACAGGAATCAACGGCAAATCAGACTTCTGATGACTGAAGTATGTACTTCACAGCTTTCATTTCAAATTAAGATCTAAAGGTGGAAAAAGTTTATTTTTCCTGGTGAACCTGCTGTAATTGTGCTTGCCTTTTCATTAATGAGATTTAGTATCCCCAACAGCCAGGGTGCTCAGCTCTGCACAGTCTGCGCTCCAAGTTTTCTCTCTGTGAACGGATCTCAGGCTGAAATCACCAGGGAATCACACACGGTCACATTTCCATATGCAAGTTCATGATACGGCTACGAATTTTTTATAGAAATCTCCTGATATCTGGTATTTTACTGAAAAAAATAGGATGGTTGTAGTTTAATTAAAAAAAAATTAATTATTTCTCATCCATAACATTGACCTGCTAGGTTTTTGCCTTTTTTTTTTGGTTGGTTTTGTGCATTTTTTGCATACTTTGAAAGGAAGGCTTACATTTAAAAATAGTTATTTGGTTTCTGGAACTTTTATTCAGGTTTAGTTGACTTGGAGCTTAGATAAATAGGAAAACCAGAACAGCAATAACTGAACTCAGAAGAAATAAAAACGCTGTTTAACCACCATCTTCTATATGGGCTCTAAATGGTATTTTCTCCCCTGACTACAGAAAAAGGAACCAGGGTTTTTACTACTGAGAATCCTCAGTGCTCTCAGTAGTGACTGGAAATAATAAAAGGAATGCAGGGAATAGCAGATTTTGACTTTCTTTTCTAGGAGATGCACACTATCCATCAACTTGATCCACCACACTGTATGCCACATTTATCTTACTAAAGAAAATATTCTTAAACATTTTCCATTTCATTCAGTATTTTTGGCTTAGTCTCTTTGCCCTGAAAAGGCAATAGTTGTGTTTTAACCAGAGCATAAAAAGGAAGCATTTCATTCTTTGGCAGAAGAAATCTTTTTGTCTGAAGTGAATGAAAACGCGACCAAGTGAATTACACCACCTTGGAGCTGACCTAAGGCAAACGCCCGCGTCAAACCCAGCTGCCTCCTGCCTCCACACGCACCCGGTATCCCCGCTGCATGTGTCTCCAGAGCACAGTATCTCCAAGAAGTAACAGGCCTTCCCCTGAAATTCCAACCAGGAAAAGATGGATTTTTTTCTTTTCAATTGCTCATAAAATTCAGAAGCCGGAGGAGCATACGAGCAGGCGCCTGCAGATGGCCGGCATGCGGCTCTGAACCGAGACCGCTGGCCACGTCTGCCCCCACCTTTGCACCCTCTTTGGGATAACACGATTCCAGCTCACCCACGTGCAAAACCAGAAGAAACTCTTCGCTTTCGGACGGCTGAGCCAAAGAGAACCTGCTCTGCCAGCATCCACATTTGGGACCTATCTTTTCCTTCGGACCATACAAGCAATGCTCAGGGAACATGGCTGTTAGCAAGGGGCGCAGCTCAAAGCATCTGGAAGTCTGGCTGCTCAGCACCTGAACTCGACCCTTGTCCAAAATGTTGCACAACTGGCAATCACGACCAAAATGTCGTACAACTGCCAATCACAATACTAGCTTGACTTAGGACAGCTATAGTATTTCCCAGGTTTTTAACTGCTCTAAAAGCTCTGGAAGAAGAGCCTGATGTTCTGGCATACAGAGGGAGTCAGGAAACGCAGGAGCAGGTTAGGACTGGACAAAGTCTTGGCTCATCAAAACCTTGGCCTTCGCACCAACACCCCTCATCCCATGCCGAGGACAGTCCGTAACGCCTGCAGCCAGGCGACACCGAGCCAGCCCACAGAGCCTGGGATACCACGGGCTGGTGCCCAACATCCCTGCCAGCAGCGACAGGCACTCGGGGACCGTTCGCATCCCAAGGGCTGGAGCAGCACTCGCCCTTCGCTGCCAGCCCCTCTGAACCAGCGTCCCCTGCCAGGTAAGGCTGAGAGGGGACCTTAGAAATGCCTCTAAATATCTGCAGGGTGGAGGTCAGGAGGATGGGGCCAGACTCTGTTCAGTGGTGCCCAGCAACAGGACAAGGGGCACCGGGCACAAACTGGAGCAAAGGAAGCTCCAGCTGAACCCGAGGAAGAACTTCTTCCCTCTGAGGGTGACGGAGCCCTGGCCCAGGCTGCCCAGGGAGGTTGTGGAGTCTCCTTCTCTGGAGATATT
>Ga0065711_1029850_pt1 | contig 34610 bp, 15 predicted proteins | sample Hoacrofraction12_FD_59098 | JGI IMG/M metagenome (GOLD analysis project Ga0065711, IMG submission 59098) | Hoatzin crop microbial communities from Cojedes, Venezuela - Epithelial fraction 12 v2 (version 2) | ecosystem: Host-associated > Birds > Digestive system > Esophagus > Crop | place... | reverse complement strand
TGGTGAATCCATGCTGACTACTCCTGATAACCTTCTTTTCTTCCACTTGCTTGATGATGGCCTCCAGGATAAGCTGCTCCATCACCTTTCCCAGGATGGAGGTGAGGCTGACCGGCCTGTCATTGAGCTTGAAAGAGAGACAATGATTTGGGAGGAGATAACAGGAGGAATATTCTTTCTGAGTTACTAAGTGTGGTGAGGTGGAGGGCTGAGTACTGCCCTGTGCTGTTTCCTTGTCTTTCTTTGCCTCCTGATAATGTTCATTTCTAACAGGAGGAAAAAAAAAAACTGTTGCAAAATGGGAAGACCTTACATGGTGAGGAGGGAGAAGGCTTGTACCAGGTGGCCGTACCTCTGCACTGCAATATTTATACTAATGCTGGATATGGTATATAAAAACCTTAATACGCAGAGTTAAGAAAACCTCCCATGGAGAACTGTGGGCCTATTCTATGCCCACCAAGTATTGTTACAGACTGACTTTAAAAGTAGGTCTCTCCAGGGTCGCAAATCTTCATGGTTTCATATTGTTCTATAATTTGTATCCTTGTTTTATTGGTAGTGCGAAGAAATGTTGTTGAATTCCATTATACATAATACATTTGGAGCTTTTCCCCCTCTCCCCGTCCAGTTGGGAGGAAGTGAATGTCAGTCCCCGTTCCAGCACTCCTTCAGCAGAGGACTCGGGCTAATTCCTTCTTGGCATCGGTTTTGGCCGAAGCGCTGTTTTGCAGAAGGCATGTGTTGAACTGCTCTTCTCATGTGGGAACACAGCTCAAAGAAACGTGGTGTATGATGCTATATGGTACTGCATGTTTAATCTCATTAGGGCTTTATTGGTTGGGTAAGCTATTAATCATTTTGATGTCACCTCTAGCATGTTTAAAATTCTGTGCAACAGTTGTGTAGGAAAAAAAACATTGACAGATAAAGGCTTACTCCAAAGAACAATTTTAGTTTAAGTGGGATAAAAATGCCAATTACTCAGAATGATGTCTGGACATTTACAAGCATGACCTTGTTTCTTCTAGACAAGAATAATTCTATTCAGCAGTAGATACTTAACTTTTATTTGTCAGACAGCATGTGACTCTAACTGTATTTGGATTAATGCCTCATTTAGTCCCCTTGTAGAGTTATGGGTAAAGGAAATTAAATTACAAATCTCCCATGTATCTGAAAGAAATATAAAGTCCAATTTATTTATTATGTGTAAGCCAATGGGGGGGAAAAACCTGTATGAAACAGAAGAAGTACTAGTGGTGCTGAAACCTAGTTACCTGAAACAATTCCCCCACTTAAATGCAGCTTAAGAAAAATTGTGATAAACTTTCTAATCTTTATAACTAGCATGTCAGCTTCTACAGGTGTGATGTGAACTTGCACGTACCACTGCCATTCCCTCTTTTTTTTTTTATTGCTGAACATGTAATTTCTTTATATTAGACATTTTATCATTTTCTGTGTGGCAGTTACCTAACAGAAGCTGTTTTTCTGAGTTCATTTTTTTTTTCCTTACTGCATATCTATGAGAAAATATCACCTTCAGAAACCCTTGGTTATTCTGAGTTCTTGTCATTGTAGCAATTTTTTGTTGTGTGCTGTTTTTTCTATTTGTTTTTTAAGAGTATTTGAAACAGCTGGGTGGCTTCAAGCATATACTGTGAATTTATAAATAAAACGTGTAAATATGTACTATGTTAATTAGATGGGCTTGGAATTTTTGTAAATTATGAACAGAATTTTCAACTTGTAAAGACAGAAGGCAAAGAAAAATGGTGATCAGAAATTTACTGTGTCTTCCAACATGTTTCTCTAGCTGAAGACTCATTCTTGTTGCTCTTCCACACTGATCTAGGGGACACAAGGAAGGAGGGGGGGGAAAAAGAAACATATTTCAATATATAGCAGCTTTCCATCACCTTGTCATCCTGTCTCTTCTCTGCTATGGAAGTGTTAGTCTTTGCTCATCTAATAAAAGTGGTCTTTGAAGTAGAGATTGCAGGTTCAGGTAGTACATTCAACTAAAATATTTTTGGTTCCATCTTCCATTTTGGTAAATTTTGGTTACAACGACCATTCCTGGTCTGAACTGTGAAAATATCACCAGTCCTCCCAGCCGTGGGCCTTAATGCCTCATCAGATCAGGCATTTTTGGGGATGGATTTTGCAGTGTGGAAAACTGGACTACTGCTTTAGAGCAGCTGCATTTTGGTGAAGAGGATGGACTCTGAAGGTCTGTGTGGTCTTGACTGCTGAGTGAACGCTTCCCTAGAGTGTTGTGTATGTTGGCAGAATTAAGATAGCAGAGGAAACTTTAGCATCCCTTCTAGTTCTCTCCAATTTTGTGAAGTATGCAGCTCCATCTCTTCTTGCCACAATGAAATGAGAATCAGAGCCTGTTTATTTATCTAATAAGAAGTCCAGCTAGCTGGAACGGGGATATCAATTTGAACTAAGCTCATCATGCTATTTATATCATGTTGCATAAGGTAAACAAAAAGATTTGTATGGCAGGAACATGGGACAAAAAATGAAGGTATTTCATCTAGATTTCTGTGCCGTTTTCATTCTATCTCTGCATGTTTCTTTTGTACATTAAAGGCGTCAGATAAAATGTTTGAAAGAGTGTGGTACGAACTATGTTGTCAGACAGTAGAATGAAACAGAGGTTTGTAATGGCAAGGAACTGGACTGGGAACTTAGTGTTTCTCTTAGGTTTTTTTGAAGGTAAAGTTAAATTCTTGGGTAGCATAATGGTGATAAGGTTGTGTCCTGAACCTGCATTGCTGTAGCTCCAGTGCCCATACTATCAGTTACACAATTAATTGTGTTAGAGGAGGGAGTGGCGTGATGGGGTTGGTTTGAGTGGATAACCCAGCCTGTCCCTTTCCGCAATGCTCACGCTATAGCTGCAGTCTTAGGCTACACTGGTAAAGTGTGCGTGCTGCTGTTTCTGCAGCAGTTGGCATCTGAGGTTGCCTGTGTTGGAGGCTGCCAGTCAGTGGAGGGCAGTACCCGAGGAGGGTCCCCTACCTGGTCCTTTGGAGCTGGCTTTCGGCTCTGCAGCCTTCCTCCCAACCTGGCTCCATGGCTGTGATGCTGTTGTGGTTCTGGGTCCCCAGATCCAGCCCATGGCAAGGCTGAGCATGTTTGTTTGTGCACATATATAAATATAAATAATTATATATGTAAAATATATGTGTATATGTAAAAAACCAGAATGTATATTATGTAAACTAACATGCAGTTTTTTTCTTTCGCTTCCTATTTAACAAACCCTAATAGAAAGAAGCTTGGCTGGACCACAAGCAGGAATGCAGATGTCTTAAGAGCATCAAGCCTAATTTTCCTCCAGACTCTGTCAGACTTGCTGGCAGGATTGTTTTTAAACTAGTAAGTGAAATTCTTCTAGATTTATTCAGTGTAACAGATTCAGATAAATACTTTTTCACTCTACATTTTTAATGTAATTAAGAGCTAGAAAGCTGAAGTGACTGGGATTGCTGAACAAAATTGGACTGCATATTGCATTACAAGATTACCGTTTAATTTGCAGAAATGCTGAAAGGATCAAGAGATACTAAAATGGACGTAATTAAGCTCAAGGGACCTGTTTATCAACTTTCTCTTCCTATGACTGTATGGTAGCATTCTAAACTTATTTCTGCCTAGAAGGAAAGCATAGAGGACACTGTTTTTTCTTCCATACTATTGAAATTATTGGTGCTTTTCCATTAACTTCACTGGGAACCTCATTCAGCCTTATCTGGTGGAGTGGTAAGGACAGGAATGCTGTTAGCTAGCTCTTTCTTTAGAGGGCACAGTGCCATGCTTTCAATGTTGGGTTCTCTTAATCTCAATTATTTCTGTTTTTTTTTTTTCCTTTTTCTAAACTCTCTTGGAAATCCTGGGTATTTCACGTTCCCACGGTTTGATTAATTTATGTCGACTAAATTTTCTGTTAGGTTAAGCAGCTTATGGCTGTGTGGGATTGTAATTCAAAAAAGGATTTGCCCCTTTTTTTGCTGACCCTGCCATGATGCTCGCTGTCTTGGATAAAAACGCATATTTGTTGTGATCTGATATAACATATGATTTAATATCTTAATTTATACATTGTTGGGAAGAGTGTGTGCATGATTGTTTTTAAAGGGCAAATATGTACCTGGCTATACTGTGTATTAATTATAGTCACATGAAATCTGAGACTGCTAACTGCATAAATTGCTTTCAGTCATGGTGTATAGGGCCAGAGAAAATTACTGAGGGCAAGCTGCCGAAGTGGAAAAAAAAAACCAACAAAAAAACCCAGTGTTGTAACAGCAATAAAAAATTAGTATTTTTATGATAGTTTACAGCAAGTGTGGAATGACTAGATTTATGTTGATGCTGTTAGCCTTACCTAATTATCTCACAGGCATATCACATTGAGTAATCAATCTTGTAGAGTGTTTTCAAGATAAAGTGTGGTATGTAAGTGTTAATTATCTGTTTTTCTCTACAGCTTAGACAATCAGTGTGCCTTTCTGAGAGACTCTACTCTTTTTCCGATCTTCAGTCAAGTGAGTAATTGACAACCATATTGCAGGAAATTCTTCCAAGTTCAGCTTTACAGAATGTCCATCTGATTGTCCTGCAGCTTGCCTTCTGAAGGTCTGCTCTGTTAAATAACAGAATCAAAGACAATACCTGCTAAAACTTCTGTGGGAAAGAGCAGTTTTTTCAAAGATCAAGGAAAAAATGTGTGTCTTGTTCAAGCAAGACTTCCACCTGATTTTTTGGCTTTAATATTTTTTCTCATTTTACAGTGTACATCTTGCCTGTTAAGTTTTTAATTTACTCAATATCTGGCTTACTACATACAGTGTCAATATTTTTATATACCTATGCAAAAATACATATATTTTTTACATTGGGGTGTTACTTTTTAATATTTATGTGCTCTTGCATAAAGCTTCAAAACAACTCCCATAAAAAGGAAAGAAATCTAAAATTTGCAAAAGATATGTGCATGTCTTTATTCTACATGACTTTTCAATGGAGAAAAAAAGATAAACTTGTGCAGGTGTTATTTTTGTACTTTCTCAAATTTCAACTGCTTGGATAGGAGAGGGTGCTCATTATAAGCTCTCAGCAGAGCTAATGTTGAAATAGAAAACGTTTTTTCCAGATTTTGCAGTAGCTTAAAGGTTAAAGACTTATAAGGGAAAAAACACACCCTTAGTTCATTCTTCTATCTTGCTTAAAGGTATTTTCTGGAGAGTAATGTGAACATTTTGATTACCTCAACATTTTTTAGTGTCATTCAGATCTTTGGCTATAAACCAGCTTGATCTATTGATATAGTCAGGTAGAAGTAAAAAACACATAAATAAAAAACTACAGTAACTAGTGTTAGGTTTTACTTCTGTACATCCTGACATTCTGCTGCCTTATCCCAAACTGCAAGGGCAAAAGACCTTAATAAGGCAACAAATTAAAAGGGATACAGGGTATGAATTTCTGTTATTTAAAACATCACGATTTTCTGCCATGGTTATTCTGAAATCACATAACAAAGGTTTGTGGTGAGTTAGATGAGTATCTGAATTAAGAGCAGCATTTCCAGATGCTTCAAATGAAGTTAAAATGATGAAGATTATGGACTTCTATGCTTCATGGCACTGCTGGGATCCAGGGAAATACGTTCTTTGTGGTGCTCTGTTGTACCAATGGCTGGTTGAACAGTGGCACAGGAGGAACTGTGGGGAAGGGAAGAGTTTCCCTTTAAAAATTAAATATTTATCTCTTTTACAGCTTGTACACAATTTTATCTAGTGCAGGCAATGATTTTTGTGTAAGTGATAATTCCATACCAACTGAGGTTTCTCAGTACCCCTCAGGAGACCATCTCAGCTTCTCTTGGCTTGACTGGAGACAAGAGGAATAGTGTGAAGAGATGTCTGGAGAGAAGCCTGGTATTGCACAGGCCTGAGCTGCAATGGATAAATGGTACAAATATCTGTAAACAGACCGAAAACTACTACTAGTAATTCTCATTCTGAAGGAAATGCTGATAACAGCCTGTGATGCAGGTGGAATGGCTGTCCTCTCACTGAGACAGAAACAGATGGTCCATAACAAGCTAGTTTAGGAGTAGGCAAGTGAGAGATCCACATCTAGTCTTTCATCTGTATTTAGTCTAATATCCTTAATAACAATTCCTGTGTAGTAATCTTAACTCCAAAGCGCAAGGTGTTCAGGACTCCTAGACATTAACCGGTGTAGTTACTGTACAGAATACAGTACAAAAGGCCTGTGACGCTTGCATAATCTTATGTAAAGGTTTTGACTGCCTCTTTCCTATTCACAGCTTTCTTGCTAGAGTGATAGATGGTCTTTATGGTTTTGGAGTTAGAATAGTCCAAAAGAGTGTTTTGGGATTGTGTGACGACTTGTACTAGCTGTGATGGTTTTTGCTGCCTCTGTATCCTCAGAAAGCTACTGTTATTTCATAGCATTTTTCCCATTTACCACACAATTTACAGATGGTGTTGATAAGGAGTTACTTTCCTTTGGTACTTGTTAGAATCCATAGGAAAGTCAAAAAAGCATGTACTACACTGCTTACATGATTCCTCTTCTCCATTCTAGAGGTGTTTTATTTGCTAATAGTGAAGCAACTTATGCCTTCCTCTCTTTGTCATAATACATTTTGCAATGTGCATGAAGTAGTTTAAGGTGAATGACGTGTCATCTTGCAAAATTACATTTAAAGGAAAAAGAATCTTTAGTTTCAAAGGAATATTATGTAAGAAATGCAAGTGTATGTTTATGAGGTTTTTTTTAAAATTTTTGAACTTGAGTTTTCCAGTCATCTAAAAGTATACTGCTTTGCTTGAAGACACAGTTCTCATAGATATGGTACTTTTCTGTACCAGAGTTTTCCATACATTGTGAAGAGCACACACGTCTGGATTTCTAACATATACATTTTTTCAAGCTTGCAAGATCGCTCTCAAATGTCCACACTGTTAAGATGCACATGAGTGGCACTGTGGGTAGTTATAAAAAGGCAATTTTTAATTTTTTTAAATAGGCTTTGTGCCAGGTATGGAGGGGCATATCTTAGCATTCTTACTACTGACAGGTTTGAACTTTGTCAGGAGCTGAATCTGATTGCTCTGGAAGAACCCTAGTTAGGGACAGACCACCCTTAAGATTCCTCTGGAGTCATTGCTTGCTCAGCACGTTGCAGTCACCCCGGGCATGGCTTGTAGATGACATTTTAGCAGCAATGACTGACCATTGGAATGGGAGCAAATCTTGGAAAGTGTTACTTCACGCTGAAATGGAAGCAATAGTCAATAGGTAGTATAGATGCTTCTTGAACTCTCTATGTAGCATGAAGAAGGATATGTTTGCTATAATACGGTGTACTGGTAGGACTGCATTATTCAACTGACCAGGGTGGCTGTCAGTGGCTAACACTTCTAAACAGAACCAAAGAGTTTGCAAATAAGGAAACCCGTACCAAACAAGAAGCAAATTGTAGCTGGTCCCACTGGAAGACTCCTGGCTGTTAGCTAACCATGGGTACTGGTCATTTTAGTAAGCCAGCATTTAGTGCTCTGCCAGAAGTAGTTCACAGAAGATTGTTAAAGCAGCTCACTTGTGTGCTGTGTCTGAAATGGGAACTCTGTGATAGCCAATTTACAACCTACAAAATAATCGGAATCTTCAAGCAGAGGGATAGCGGGTGGGATAGAGCATAGAAGCCCAAGCTTTGTACACACTAGACAGCTGTTTAACCAAACCCAGTGACATCTGCTTTAATTGCATCCTCTTTTTAAGTGAGTGACTAGGAGAGCTTCAAAGAGGAACATAGATCTTAAATTGTCCTTCCAGGAGGCCAACAAGCGTGGCTCTCAAGTACAGGGAAGAAACTTTCCTGGTAAAAGGTTATTTTCATTCCCATTAAGGACAGATGTATAAAATAAAATAACAATTCACCATTACGCAGAGATGAAATTGATTCATAGCACATAGTAATCCTCTTTGCCTTTTGTTATAGACGGATGCTTGCATCTCTTCACCTTCACATTCTCCATTTAGGCCTTATTCATTTTGTGCTGTCAGGAAAAAGAAAATATGAAGCAAATAATGAGGCACTGAACTTACTAGGTCAGCTGAGTTTCACTTTCCATGTTATCAGTGACCTGATGCATGCCTGATCATGCATTAGAAAATAAGGCACTATGTTTTTTTATGCTTCAGGATTCCTATCCATAAGGCATGAATAATGGTGCTTTAGTATTTAGTAAAGTGGTATTTGCTTAATATTCTTCCACATCCATTCTGTTTACCAGCTGCTGTGTACGAAACTACCTTTGTCTCTAAAATACTTTCCCTTTTGACCTGCCAGCACGAAGTGTTTCTGACACATCTATGGAGAATGCAGTACAAAAAAATGCAGTGCCGCAAGAAGAGAGATACTGCTGCATAAACTTTCAAGCACATTTTTAATGTTACAAACCCAGATACCTAACTTTTGTATGTCTTACATCTGCTTCCACATCTGCTTTATGTGTTGGCTTTTGATCTTTAACTCACCGTTGTAATCGTATGATTTGGCAGAAGCAACCTGATAGACTCGTCTGTGTGTTGACAGGTAGCTGTCACAAAAAATGACAAATGTCAACCCTCTGTCAAAATTGCACCCTGTCAGGATTAATTCTGGGACTGGAAATGTCTAGACTGAATGGCTGCCATTGGACATTTTCAAAATGTTGGCAAAAGGTTCTGTTTATGACCTGGTATACTTTTTTCGTTTCCCCTTAAGATCTTGAACAGTTAAGTGAAGAAATGAAAGATGGCCTCAGGCACCTTGCACAGACGTTGCAACTGTATTTGAAAACAGAGATCCAGGATGCATCTCACTTGCCACCTGCAATCGACTTTTTTCAGATCTTCACAAAAGTAAGTGTTAAAATGTGATTGCTTGGCAACTCATAAATTATCCTCTCCTTGTGTTCTTGATTTATTTTTGAGTGGGAGTTCAGTAGATACATCCAGAATATGATATATGACAAAGTGAAATCAAACTATTTATTTTTTTCTATGCAGTCAGTATTTAAGCAGAAGTATAGCTTTTATATAATTGTAACACTTCAAAATTAAAGCAGCAGCCAGAGGATTTTTTCTTTTCCCTTTTTAAATTATCATGTTAAAGCTCTTGGAAAAAGTTGCATTAAAAACCAAACAAGTTCAAACCCAATTGAGTCAATCAACCTAAGTAAATTTTCCACAGTGATGAGGAGCGTATAGCATCACTCTCCAGCCTAGAAATTTTCTGCAAGGTGCAATATCTTGTATTTGCAGATATACTCCCATCCCATTTTGTCTTTTAGTAATACGCGCTAATGGGTGTTCCTGACAGTACTGTATCCCACAAACTGCTTTCTCAGGGTCCACGTGGATCATCTATTCTACAAGGCTACATGTAAAGTACTTGAAATTAATGTCCATGACATATGTTTGTTATGTTACTAACTAAATATTGTTGGCTTTTGCTGCGTGTGGTTTATTGCTTTCAATGGAAAGCTTCATTTGAACAGTGCTAGCAGAAGAACTTCATATGGAGAATACTCATAGTTTTAACTTGACTTAATTTTTTTAATTTTTAAGTGATTGATAAATTCTACCATAAGATTTATCTTATCTCTTGTATATTTTAGTTGTCTTAATAAGCATTTTCTTATGAAGTGAGTCAAACCATTAGATGTTTTTCTTCTGATATAAACAAAAGGAAGAACCTCTTTTAAAGAAATTAAATAAAAATTCAGTATAGGATTTTTTACATTGTTTAATCTGTCTATGCAATTGTGGAATCTTGAACAGAAGGAGTAATATAATCAACTGTGTTGTTTTGCTGGATTTCTTTGTTGGTGATTAAACTGCTGTGATGTAAACTTGCAATTTTCCCTGAAAAACCACGCAGGCTGAAATACACCCAATCAAAAGGACTCATGGATGGAAACCTAGTCTCTGCTCAAACTTTTACTGTCTTGTGTTAGCACGCTGGTTTGGCCTGAACTTTGTCAGATGCATTTCACAGGAATATGCACATTGTCTTATCTGGTTTAGAGAATTTGTACAGCTGAAGATAAAGCTGAGTATCAGAAGATGATCACTGCCCAAGCGGTTTGAACTGAGTCATAGCTTGTAAGAAATTCTTCACAAATGTTGTTGCCTTCTATGTAATATTAAGCTTAAGATGGAGGCTGGCCGTGGTGGTTTTACGGGAGCAGTGTGATGGTTGCTCAATGTATTGGAGCACTGGTGAAGAAAATAAAGAACCGTTTCAATTTTTTTATGTACATGCATGCATAAGCATCTGCAGATACACGCGCCTCCTCTTGCCTCCCATGTATTTTACCAAGACAATGCATCAAGGACGGAGTGAAAGTCAAGACTTCCCAGCTCCATGTCCTGTTAACTGGAGAACTAGGAATGCTCCTGTTAATGACGTTTGTCCCACTATAGCTTTGCTATCACAAAGATATTTTTAACTCAGTTCATTCCTTATGTTGACTGTGAATTTGTCCCTACCCTATTGAATGTACTGCAAAGTACCAAGTTTTTAAGTTGTTGTCTTTTTTTTTCCTTCTGGAAATTCAGAGGCTCTCAGACTGTTGAAGTAGGTCTCGTTTCCTTCTTTTGCTCATTTGACTGAGTCTGTGTGATAGTTTGCCCTAGGCAAATGGAGAGTAAAAGACATACACCTTTCATAGGCACAGGTACTTCATATTACTAGTAATAAAAATAATTGACAGAAGGGACAGAAGAATCTGACTAAACAGGTGAATTGGTTGGAAGAAAGGACCTGTTGACTAAATACACCTATATGCTTTATGCGTGAGTAAAATTAGTATCTCATTTGGAGTTCTGTCAAGAACATTGCTTTTTGGAAAGCTCTATTGTCATTCTCTGATTTTCCATACGGTAGTTTGCAGCCTTCCCAATGTGGTTGTCAGATGAGTGTGTTATGAAGTGGGGCATTATATTAAAATATTATTTTAATATGCTCCCATCCCTAATGAGACAGCAGCAGGCATTTTCTGCCACTCCCATAGAATGTTTTTTGGAAGATAAGCTGAATGTCAATGGAAGAAAAACTGCTATTTTTTCCTTAAGATGAGTAGGGATTCTTATTCCCAGCAGGTAAAATTTAAGGCTTTGAAACTGTAAAGTCTCTGATAAAAGGCTTATGCAGTCTCTTCTCTGTAATGTAACTCTAAAAAAGACCAGCTGTGATGACTTCTCTGTGTGGTCATAGAATAAAGAAATACTACAGATACATGACTTCAAGATGTAATCTTGTTTTCCCAACCTCTTCCAACATTCCTTTCAAGTTCAGTAGGTGCTTATTCTAACATTGAACTTTTTTGGATCAGTTCTTTCATTGCATGCCACAAAAAGATCCAGTCAAAGGTCATTTTTTATTCTGTTTGATGCTGGATCCTCAAGAAGGAAAATAAGCAGACAGCCAGACAAAAGAGAAAAATGGTCCTGCAGCGAGATGACTAATTTCCAGATAGTTCTTGGCACATCTCCAACCTGATTTAGGTCAAAAGAGCTTCTCGGAAGCTCTTTTAAACAGTCCTCCTTCTCTGCTGGCCAATGCTCTTGTCATTGTGAAAATTAATTGTAGTTTTATTTACTTGCTTGTGATGCTTAATGGGCAGAGAGTCCCCTGGAGTGCGAACTTGTGGAACCTTCCCATCGAAAATCATATAAAGTTTTGCCATTTCTTTCTATGGGAACAGAATTTCACCCCAATGTACTTTTAGTTTGCATAAGACCTGTGGCAAATAGCAGCTGTACTGGATGGGGTGGTGTTTCAGAAGGGTAATGTACCTTCCTTTTTAACAGTGTTGCCTTGTCCTTACTAGACAATTTGCTTTTGTGTCAACCGTCCTTTGAGCTGGAGTTGGATTTTTTCATTCTTACTATCTGATCAGCCTTCCGAAGCTCCAGTTTATTTAACATACCATTTATCAAGGTTGTGACTGTTTTTAATTTCTGATCCTCAGTATTAAACAGAATTATCTGCAGTTAATTACGTGATAAGGCTTTACCTCCACTGAGACATTTTCTAATGTCAAGATAGATTTTTGACACCGTGGTTTTATGGTTTAATGATGTTTCCATAACCTTGAGATAACATCAGTCCTTGCTTTTTATTCTTCAGCTTTTACTTACATGTGTGAGGAGGTGGTCTGGAACCCTCTGAGACATTTAGTGGATGCTGGATAAAGAACTAAATTTTTTTGTATACGTTTATGGTTCTTTTCATAATAGTAGATCGATCCATGTAAACTACTGAAGAGATTGAATGAAACCTGTACCTACCATGTTGACTGTAAAACTGAGTGACTCCACTGACTAGAATCAGGCCGAAGATGACTCTTTTTCTAGACCAAATATGCACTTGGTGTCAAGCATAGAATTGCAACTACTTACACTATGTCACAGTTAACTTTTTGAGCATTTTGGAATTGTCTGAAAACTTCTTTTTTTTTTTTGCAATTAATAAGAAAAAGAATAGATTCTAATGTTAGATAAAATGGTAGCCATTTTAAAGCTCTCCTGATTTCAGCTCCTCACATTTATAAAAACAGTAAGATATATGCAACTTCTGTCATTTAATAACAGTAAGGTAAAATCCAGTGACTGTAAATAAACTGTAACATGTCAGACTTTTAGAGCAGTGTAGTAATCTTGAAACAGAATTTTGTTGGAAAAGAGTTTCTAAAGGATGCTTTAATGAAAGAGTTGATAACAAACTTTTGGGAAAAGGATGCTGGACTGGAGATTCTTGGGAACTTGACAGAGCAGAGATGATTGTTTACTCCTGAAATAACAATCTCCCTAATTTTTCTGTTGTGCAGAATTTCACTTGCTAGACAGTATCTTAACTGCATGTGGGTTGATAGGGATTAGAGACAGAATTTTTACTTTTCTGATAGTTTTAATCTTTCCTGTGGTTCCAATCTTGCCACTTTTTTCTTCTGATCAAATTCTACTTTGAAAGTAGACGTGCTGCTTTCATTCAGTTCACTGGAGAGGTCACACACCTGCAGATGTGTGAGCTGAATGTACCTCTTTATGCAGGTGGTGTGCTGCCCACCACGCTCTTCTCAGCTGCTGTCCTGCTCTCTCCTTTTCAGATCAGTTTAGAATTGACACAGATCAACGACAGAGTAAAACCAGGTCTAAGTAAGCATAGAGCTGCAAGTCTAGGATAGGATGAAAACTAAAGTCAGTATCCACATACATTGAAAACATATGGGCATCTTTCATATGTCAGACTAATTTTTTTTCTACTTCGTTTTTTTTGAGTTTTATGAAGTTGAAATTAAAATGAAGATATGTAAGTTTGACGCTGTATTCTAGTCGCTGTGTATCCAGAGACAGTTTTAACCAAAAGACTGGTCGTCCATTTAGACTGTTGGTATTTGTGTGTTTTTAACTTAAGAAGACCTAAGGAGGCTACTTTAAAGTGCAGAGGTACATCCTTCAAGAGACAAAGTGCCTTGGTCTCTTTAAAATCCTTTGTTTATTCCTCCTATCAAAGTTTGAATATATTTTACTTTTTCTTCTAAGTTTTCAGTACTTACTTTTTATTCTACTCAATGCTTTGAAAGAGTTTCTTTTCAACATAAAGGCTATTAGTACCAATTAGAAAAAATCTTCTTGTTAAAGGGGTTTTGGTATGTGTCTGTGTAAGCAGAAGAGAACTGGAGTTGAGCAGTGTCACCTGGCCTTTGTAAAGTCAGAATACTAAATTATGGTAATGTATTTGAGTATCTTTTTAAGTGCAAGTTGAAGGAAATAGTCTCACTTAATGATATGACTAGAAAAAGTATGTTTGATCTTCACATTGCTCCCTCAGATCTCATAGAGATCAGGTAGCATATGTTTTCTGAGAAAGACCTTTGAGGACAAGATACATCTGCCAGGTCAAGATATTCTTTAGCAGCACTTTCAGTAGGTTACTCTTACTTAGGATTCACTAGTTAACTTAGTAACCCATGTTAGCAGGTAAATGAAAGTGATTTGTATCAAGAAAGTCAAAGAAATATTAGGATAAAGTTAAGAGTGAAGTTATGAGCAAGTTAAGTGTTGTTAAAGGTGTACAGGTGAAGGATGCTTTCTGATGCCAGGTGTGCTAGTCTAATTAAGTCTGGATGCACTTGTTCAGTTTCCATATGATTATGAGGCCATGAAGTTTGGTTTTTTTCCTGTAGATGACAAAAGAAAGTGCAAGTTTATCCATCATTACTCTTTGTGTATTTCAAACCTAATGTGCGTTGCTACACTGTCTCGTGCAAACTTCTGTGTTTATGGTAAATTGAAGACCAAGCCAGTACTGAAAAACTTAGTCATGGCCCAGGGAATTATTTTGTAAAAACCTTTTAATTTTGATAGTTATTTTTTCTAATAATTTCCAAAGTCTTGTGATTTCCAGAAACTATTATACCTGAAACAACAGTGGTTAAGTCTCTATGCTCAACATAGAATTGTGTTTATGTCAAACTTCTTGACTCTTTTATCTTTAGTTTTGGAGAGGCATGTTCCTGCTTATCAAACTATATCAGAAACTTTTTCTCTGACTATTGTGATCTTTAAGTCCATTACATGAGATTTGTGATTAGCTATTTAGATAAACAGATAAACAAGTGCTATTGATTTAGTATTTCTGTTAATAAAGTTTTGTTTGGTGGGAATATGGACATAGTGTGTCCTCTCTCCTGTTCTCTCTGTGTGTCGTTTTAAGCCAATGGAAGATTCACACTAGAAGAAGTTAAGAACTGACTTGTGATCATCAGAAATATTGTGCTCAAGTACTGCCTAAATAACTTCAGGAGAATTTTTCTGTACTCTCCTTCCACTGTATTCCACAGGGGCATAACAAAACTCATTCTGGTAGTCCTTCATATTTGTCTTCAGAGGACATGAATGATCCCTTTCTGAACATTTGTTGTTGATTTTGAGGAGCTGTCACATCTAGCAAGAGGGGACGAAGCTAAGGTCAGGCTCTGCTTTCGCAGTACATAAAACCAAAGGAATTGGGAAAAGCTAAATGTATTAGGAGAAAACTAAGCACTGATTACAGCATAACAACAGCCAATATTTATTTGAATATTGGATTTTATTATTTACATCCTTTGACTTCAGAATTTTAAACTCGCTGTTTTTATGATGATCCAGTAACGGAGACATTAGAAAGGTTCAGGTGCCCACACGTGCTTCCTGCCAAAACATCTCCCTTCGGTTTGTTAAGACAGTCTTGCAGAAGCCCTGATGAGCCAGTGTCAGCTAATGGGTAGAGCGGTTTGACCCCTGGAGCTGAGTTACAGCACTAGAAAATGTCCATGACGCAGACTAATGTATGGCACGACAGTCATTCTGCATCTTGGCTCTTTTGAGGAAGGGTGATACTTTATGAGTACAGGGAGGGGATAAAAGTCAGGAGGTGGTTTTGTGATGAGGAAAGGTAGGGAAGGTCTTGGGGTTATTTAACAACTCATTTACTTGGTCTGGGATCACAGAGTTGTCTGCCTGGTATCCCTTGGTCTCCCATCAATTCTGCTACTCTTGAAAGAGTAGGAGTAAGTAGAAAATGTGAAGTTGACCTTCTTGTTTTTCTTTTATCTCTGCCTGTGATTTCAGCATATTTGTTAAATGGCAATAATGGTTTTCACTTGCATAGTGCTTCCAATAAGGCTCAAGAATAACATAAAGAAGATTTAGCAACAATTCTTTATAGTTTTCTTGTGTAGCAGACTAATATTATATCTAAGGAAGAAAATTAAGGCTACTAGAGAATGGTCATATAGCTCCCTTTTCATAAGAGGTCTATAGGGCAATCAGAACTAAATCACCTCTCTCCTACTGTGCAGTGTAGCAGTCATGCTCTGCTGCTTGCTTCCACAATGTAGCAGTGAGTGAGTGTAAAGACAATTGGAATAGTAACAGATGTGAATAAGAGCCTGTCTTAGGTTGCATCTCTAATTTTGCAGAAATAGTTCTGTACAGCTGCTAAGATTCTCATTACGTTTGGTTAACTAGGTTTTCTTTCTTAAAGCAAGATTGCAGAGGAAGTGACAACCACTGTGCATCGGCTTTGGAAGCAATGTTGTAAATGGAAGTTAAAGAAAAAGTATTTTAATAAAATGAGAAGAAATGTTGCAGCAGTACTCTAGAACGAGGATGATAAACAGTTTGAGAAGACTCCTCTCACTCTGCTTCACCAAATGAAAGTTGCATCTTTATGGGAATTTGTTTTTGTCTAATGTGATTTTTCAGGTTTAGTTATTTCTTGTTATTTCCTCATTGAGTTATAATTTGGGGAGCTAATTTTCCATAGCAATTACTTTAATTTTTAGCCACAATAGTTACCTTCAGGAGCAATAGGATATTTTACCAGACGATAAAACAAGGCTTTAACCATCTTATCTAATATTAAATTAGAGAAATGTGGTTACAATTAAAATTCAAGCTTTTGCTAACAAAGCTTGGTGCAGTGAAAATAAGACCGTAAGACCACAATACTTCAAACTGAGCTTATGGAATAATTCAGGTCCCCTCATTCAGTTGTTGTTTGCACCATCTGTTTTACAAACTGTCTATAGTATAACAAACACTAGGTGTAGAAAATGGGGTAGAAGAGTTCTAAACCAAGGAATGATGGAATAAAATTTGCGTTAATTTGGTTGTGTGTGGTAGGAAAGAAAGCTTTGTTCTTGGAGAAATGACTGTTTTTTAAGGAGATTAGTTCAGCCCTGATTGAAAAGCATAAGCTTCTAGAAAAGTTACTGCCTTGATAGGCTCCAGGGGCGGTGTGGGAAGAAAGTGTGTATACTTTTTGTTCAGTTGACCTTTTTTCTGTCATGCTAAGTTGGAAATAATAAGACAGAAAAGAGTCTGGAGAAATAAATGGCAGGGTAGCGTAGGCTATTTTGCAACACTCACTTTTTAATGTAATTTTTTTGCCCTCTGTCTTGTCTAGGTCTAGAGCTGTGATAGTGCTGAGCAGAACTGAAGAGGATCCAGGTGGCCAGGGACTTAATTACCATTACTTAGCCTAATGGTCCTCAGAGCATATCCACAAAACACAGTGCTTAAAAAACTAATGGTCTCTGACACGTGATATACATCAGTCTCTTTTCTGGCACGCTTATGGAAGTGAACTGGAAACAGTAATGATAAAAAGCTTTAGTGGTTGTGGCAACTGGAGTACGTGCACAAAAAATATGTGGAGGAGGCACCTTCTATGTTTAGAAAAAGCCAGCATGAAACAAGGTCATGAAGACGTTTAGTAAAGATCTAAGTAGTATATGAAAAACACTTACATCCTCTATCAGCAATTTTAAAAGCCTCTAATTGAGGAGGATAAGCCTGATAACTGCTCGTAATGCTGTTGGCAGCAAACTGTTCTATCCTTGTCTTCAGGATGACCTGCAGTGGGGTTGCTTAAAGCGTTTTTGCTTGTTTGTTTTGGCTGTGAGCAGAGCTAGAATTCTGTATGGCAGAATTATTAATCAGCTCTGAGACTTGTTTAACATGTTGAATAGATGAAAAGGCTAAAAATTGTTTTCCTTCCAGAATGGCGCTGGAGTAGATTGGTAGTCTGTTGAAAAATACCATGCTCTTTGAATATGGGATGGAGAACCACGTATTTGTGGTGTTGCTGTTGACTTGCTCTGAAGCAGCTGAGATAACAGCCTCTCTGAAAATGAGGGTAACTTTGTCTGTCCAAGGTATCCTGTAGAGCTAAATAGCTGTTACAGTCCAAGTATCAACAGGAGGTGAGACTTCTGTCACATGTAGGCATTGCAGTGGGTGTCAATTAAATATCTACCTACATGAAATTTAATCCTTGAAAGTGGGTTCTCTTCCCATTTCTCAGTATAGCTTTATTTTTGGTTTATTAACACTGTAGCTGTGATGTTAAATTTTCTGGGGGGTGTCCTGTTTCATTAAAACTACTCCTAAGTTTTCAGCGGAAATAAGATGGAGAAAGAAATAATAGTCATACTGGGTCAGGATTACAGTCCAATTGATCCACTGTCCTGTGTTTATTACAGGTGAGCAGCAGTCACAAAACAGTTGTAGTGCTAATACGCTGTGAGCTGGCTTGAGATTACTTAGCTTGTACCATAGCAACCTGAAGCTGACGAAGTCTAATTTAGGCAGTTTCTTGGCATGACAGTGGGAATAGTTATTCCCTAACAGCAGCTGGCAGCAGATACTGGGGAGCAAGGTGCAAGAACTTTGCGATCAACAGGCATGATGATTAGTCATAGCTTTCTTGCTTACATCTCCCTACACACCTGCCCTGGGAGTTCCCATGCTGTCCTCAGGTAGTTAGATGTTGATTGACTGGTAGAGTCAGATCCAGAAATATTTCCTTTAGGAGCTCATCTAATTTGCCTTAGTGATCTAAATTTTGATTCTCAGAATACCCACTCCTTTACTCTTGATTGTGTAAATATGGACTAGATTTTTCGTACCTATAACCATCAATTAATTGCATTTCTTCTTACAGATCCTTTGAAGCTTTCTGTGCTGGTTGTGGGCTTTTTGAAATTTTAAATGTGTGTGCTCAGGTGTGTCCCAAATGTCATAGATACTGCAGATGATGGATTTGAACGTATCTCCTTTCTGAATTTAAAGTAATTGTGAGCTGTTATTAAGGCTTTTATAATCGCTTTTGGAAATTTGAGGGTATTTTTCTAGTTTAAAATAGAAAAGCTGCAGCATTAAAGCTCACTTCCATCTCCCATTCCGCAAGAACATTTTTCAATCTGTGAACAAGCCTTGTGCTTTGCCTGTACTCACAAGTATAAAAATTCGTCTTCTTTCTTTTTCCCTTACCATCAATGCCAAGGTTCCACTCAACTTTCAGCGGAAACTGGATTGGACACCCACTCATTTATGGATGTTTCTATGCATCACAAGATCACTGAAGTCAGAGTTATGTGTTGCTACTGGTATAGGCAGAAATGGTGAAACGTCAGCCTACTGGTTTCTCAACATTCATTCAGTGTTGTGGGTGAAAAATCTTCACCTGTTTGGGCCTCTAGCCTGGGAAGGTAGTAAAGAAGGGAGGGAGGTGCACAAATGGTTTGCTGTCTGTGACATCAGTTTCCTCTGCTGTGCAGAAATTATATAGACTAAGTAAAGCTGACATATTTCTCATTCTGTAGTCATTTCAGCTTGTACTCAAATTAAAAAATCTGAATTTAAACCAGCAACTTGCACTGCGTGCATTTGTGCTGTCTAATCCTTTGAAGAGTCATGTTTGCTTTTATACTTTACAGAGTACGAGGGAAAATTCCATAAATTGACTGACAGTGGGAAACTCTTATAACAGCATAAAATCACTTTTTATTGCTTTTAAATTTCAAACCTTTTAATGTTTTTATGTGTTTAGTTTTTTTTTTAACTTTAGACAATATCCATCATCCTGGTGATATTTTAAATGACGTGAATCTGAAATGAGCATCTCTAAATAAGAGATTTCACTTCCCTAAATTTTATAATTAGTGGACTGACTGTATTTTCTTGCATCTTAAAAAGATGAATAAGTCTATAGTTTTCTTAAAGGTTATATACTGGCTGAAGAAGCAGCTTGTCTTGAGAATATAATGATAGTGTTGGAATTTTTGTGGTGGATTTGGACCAATGACAGATAGAAGTCCAACAGCATTGGCTGTCTTAGTTATACAACATCATTATGGTTCTCGTTCCATAGCAATTTTTTTTTCATTAAACTGACTTTTTAGACCTATCAGACAATCAGCTGGTAATTTTTGACGTAAGTTCCTGTTGATTTCACTGAAACGCCACAATTCTGAAACCAAGCTCCAGTGGTAGGGCTTAGTGCAGCATGTCACCAGTTTGCCCCCATTCTGTCAGTGTGCCTGCAATGACACTCAGGACCAAAATTTGTACCATGACCTGGATGATGAGCTAGGCTAACTCCACAGCTGACTGATGGCAGGAAGCAACGAGAGAAGAATTCAGCTTGTTGTCTTAATATCATTGTACCTGTTATTTAAAAGAGAAATAAGGGTATTTAACGATTTCCTGTAAAAAGAATATACTTGAGTTGAATTAACAGTAGCTGCTGAGAATTACAGCAAGATTTGTACCATCATCTTCAGTGTGCATGAACCACAAGGTATAAAAAAAATAGAAGCAATTTGGGATAATTGCAATTTTGAAAAATGTGTTTTCTTGGTTAATCTAACTTTACACAGTTCGCTAAAAGAGTTCTTGACTCAATGAAGACGTTGATGGATATGCTTCCTCTCATTTATTTAACTGTCCATTATCTTGTCATAGCACAAAATTAGAGAATATAACAACCTGGAAACAAAAAATACTCTCTAACAGCAGGATTTTGTACAACATTAATGATTCTTATTTGCAATACTTGCACCTTCTTGGAAGCAGCTGAATTTAGGTAGATTTGCTGATGTCTGGCAATGGCCCCTGCTGCTGCAGATGGTATCAGTAGATAATGAATCATACTGCATGTTCTTGTGTCCGAAAGGTAAAAGCAAATCTGTATGTGGGTACTAGACCAGAGAGATAACATATATTCTTAACCACACCAATTGTGGAAAAATAGAGAAACCGTGCCAAACAGAGAGACATGTGTCTGGTAACTTCTGTATTCTGGAATAAACTGTGATCCATTGATAGGGCTCTGCTGGGACAGTGCTGGGAGCATCCAGAGCTGTGAACAGTATGTTTTCAGCAAGAGATTTTTGACCATGAAGTAGCCTGCTGTTAGGGAGAAGAGTAAGCATATGCACGTCTGCTTTCCAAGCATGTTACCTCCAGGTGTATTTCTTTGAAAGTCTTGAGCTGCTTATCAAAGAGTTGCACCACAAACAACAAAATTAATATAAATTATGCTGGCAAACCTGCCCATGATAAAAACAAACCAACCAACCCAGTTTAGTAGGTCCACAATTGTATGATTTATAGTAACTCTTTTTACTACTATCTAAATGTTGTAGATTCACAAGAAATTAAATTTGCAAATTCAATTTTCTGGTCACTCCATTTCTACATGAGAGGGATGAAGGAAATGTGGAATCTTGTGAGAAAGGCACAGAAAGAGAAAAAGAAGCCCAGTTGTTAGTGGAGAGCATGGTGTTTTTCCAGTTAACTATGAGACAACATTTGAGCACTGTTGTTTGCTGCCAGAGCATCTCTTGACTGTTTGGGATGAGAATACAGACATTTATAAAAATCTAAGTGGATGTGCCTAAGTGTGAGAAATGAAGCTGATGAGGGGAGAGGGGGCTGGTGGGTTTCCTACTTATTTGTGTAGTTCGTCATCATTTTCTATTTGTTATTTTACTAGCATTAACCTGTAGGCATAAGGGGAAGTGGGAAGTTATGAATATATGTCACAATATGCTTTTATTCACTCTGTCTTGGTGATACACACTTGATTGGAGTTTTATTGTCAGTGTGCAGTTGGGGGAGGATTTCCCTGGACTACATTTTTGCATTGCTGGGGTGAAGGGGAGACATGGTGCATAGGTGGAATGAAGATGAAGCTTGTTGAACCAAGCTTGTTGGATCAAGCAAGCGTATAATAACAATAATTTGTTTTTATCTACTGCCTTCTCCTAAACTGTTTAACTCCACAGTTCTCACAGTCAGCTTTCCAAGGTGTGAAGGTAGGAGTGTGTCTGTGTTTCTGTGGTAATTGATGTTTAGTTCAGCTAGGATTAAGTGGGGAATGCTTGATTGTCTGATGATAATTCTGTAATTACTATTGTTAGTGATTAGGAATCTCCTTGGGTCTCATTAAATGATTTATTTTCATGTAGTAATATGAAATAAGGTGTGTAGCTGCAGTTTGGCAAGTTTTCTCCTGGTGTCTAATCTTTTCAGTGGGTATTTGTTGTACATCTCTCACCATTTCAGTGGGGAGATGTTACTTGCTTAGTTCTTTATGGCAGAAAAAGGAACAACTCTTTTAGACCAGTAAAATTGTCTTCATCCACCTTAACCTGTCATTACAGTGCTACTAACAAAAGTATTCGTCACTGAGCAAAGGAGAAGCCCTGAGTGTATATGAATGCTTTTGCCACTCTTTAGAATCAAAATTGCATAGAGAATTTGGAAGACGTTTGAGAGGGAGGGCAGGTGGCTGTTGTAGTTCATGCGAACAAATTATGTTGATTTAATTCACGTAATGATAAATAGTGGAATTTAGAATAATGAGACGCAATGGCTTTGATTTATTGTTCCAAGTAAAGCTGAGTTCTTAGATACAGTAAAAAATCTGACCATGGCATCCTACAAAGTTCATCTAGTCTTTTTAAAAATTGTAATTAGCTTTGCTTAAATAGTCAACTTTGCTCTTCTCCCGGTAATGCTGATTTTATAACTAAGTGTAGATGGAAAAAACAACAATATATTTTTGTATCCAGAATGCCTGAAATATTTTAAAGCTCAAAGATAATTTTCATAGTGATTTTTGTCTACCATTCTGGCCCAGATTGCAGATTATTTTGCAATTCCACTTGGCTTACTCTCTCTGAATTTTGAGAGGTAGGGGTGATTTCTGCAACTTCTGTTTTTGCCTATGCATTCAAATATTTTACTCTAGGAAAACTGGCTTTGGCAGACTGGATTATACCTGTCCAGGCTTTCTCCTCCTCAGGATTGAACGTAGCCTTTTCTTGACAAAAAACAAGCAACAGGGAGTACCACCAACAGTAATGCACTATGTGCATCTTCAGGGGGTCTCCAAACCCCCCAAAACAGGTTTCAGAACCCGATCTCCCTGAGGTGGACCCACAAGTCTCATGTGCCACGGTATGCTGTTCTGCCGCCTGCTCCATACTTCACAGCTCAGGCTCATTCATTTACTGCCCTTTTACAATATAGTGTTCATCTTCTCATACCGCTTGTGCTAGATACAGACATAGGTAGGGAGTCCCCTGATGCCTTCTGCGTGGGGTCCTGGAGGAGGTGCTGCTGTGCAACCGGAGGGCTGTTGTTGGAATGCACAACTTCCAGCTTCATCTGGGCTCCAGGGACCTTGCCCTGGTGTGTGCTCCCATGTGCCAAGGCACCAGCCTGTCCCGGGACCATGTGCCCAGGCACGTATGTTGCTGTTTGACTTGGGCATCCATTCCCACCATGTGCGTTAAACCTTTTGTGTTGAAGTTCAGTCATTGGGAGTCCCATCATTGATTTCATGGGATCAGGGACAAGATCTGAATGTACTCATTGCCATGTAGGAACAAACGGGGAACTAAACTTGAATATTTCCCACACTGATTTGTTGCTGGAAGCTCCCTGCCTCCTCTCACATGTTGTTATGTCTTGGTAAGTCAATCTACTTCCACATACCTGCCTTAGCTCTTCTGTGTTCTGGGAGATGTTATGTTGGAATGATGTTCAGCACGATGCGAGTATGTTCAGTGTGAGATGTACACCGTGGAATATTTGTTAATGCTAGCAATGTTGTTCATACTGTTTCGCTATAGGTTAGGATGAATTAATTAGCACTGCTATTATTGTGGTGTTACTAATTAATCTTACACTGTAGTCTTATGCTATAAAGAGCTTTCAGTAATCAATGTTTCTTCTGTGTAACTGGAATGTGTTGTTATGCAAAAGAAAGATAAGTGAAATCAGGGTTGCTCGGGTTTTTTGCTTGTTGTAGGATGCATTTTCTAGGTAAAATGAAACTGGAATCTTATAGATCACACAAGACTTCTGTAATGTGTGGATTATACAGAAGACTATAGGTGAACCTGTGAACTTAGAATCACTAAAAGACCTTTATAACTGTCATGAATCTTGATCTTATGTCAGAACACTCTGAAATCACTTTGAAAATATTATTGATGTGTTTTTTATAAGTTAAGGCATTCAGTGTCTTACAGAAGTGTTAGTGTACTTTGGAAGTTAGGATGAAAACTACTTTAGAAGTATCTCCCAGTGAAACACTCTTGCTCACTGATGCTCCCATATGACTGCGACAAGTGCTTCCGCTCTTTTTTTCAAACTGGGAGGGAACCTGTTACTGAAATATAGAAAGATGCACTGGAAAACGAATTGTGTCTTTACTTTCAGAATGCCACTGGATTTCCTATCTATGGGGATATTTTTATTTGTAGAAAAGTAAGACGTGCTTGGAAATGCAGAAGGGTGCTCTGATACTCTCTGGAGACATTTGTCCTTGATTAGCTGTTTGAATCAGTGACGTTATGTGTTTGTGTCTTGTTGCCAAGGAAGGTATCATTGATAGCTTCTTTTGAGAAAGAGAAAGCAGCAGAAGAAAATATGCTCATTTACTGCTTCATTTTCAGGTTGAAACATTGCCCAAATTAACTCTTACGCATTTCATTTTTTGAGTGCTTTGTGGTTCTGTGACTGAATAATTGCAGTAAGTTTGAAGACTTTTATGCAAAATCATAAAGGATAGAAAATACACTGTTTAAAAAAGTTGAGCTAGGGTTCATCAATTTGTAATTATCGTGGTATAAAAGACACCCTGTAAACAGAATTTGGTTATGCAGTTATTTTTATTAACGGACTTTACCCATGAAAAATTATTTCAGATGTATTTCTAGTACTTGATAAGTTGAAAGAAGCAGTTACCTTTTATATCTTCTAATGTGAGACAAACTCCTTGCCTGCTATCTCGTATTTTAAGCTTCAGCAGTTGTTTCCAACAGCCTTCCTGTCTAAACTAAACAGCTTTTGGATCACACCAGAATACATCAAATAAAATTCTTTTAATAAATGAGAGCTTTTTGAGATTCCTGGAACTCACTTGACTGTAAGAATCTGGCAGTGCCTAAGCTGAAAAGATTGTTGGAATGAGAGAGAAAAAGCATTTGTTTTTTACTTATTTCCAAGCAAATGAGGAGTTGAAATGGCAGGCTAATGGCAGTAAAATAAATAATTAAGCTTTTAAAAGTAATTTTTATAATTTTCCAGCAGTTCTGTCTTGTAGACATGTGGAGTCAAAGCTAAGATGATGATACTGATATTCTTTGAGTGCTGGGTTATTACAGAAGAATTCCCAAGGACATTAAATAGATTTTTTTTTCAGCTGAAGCACACCATCTTCTTCACAGAAGAGAAAGAGGGCCACTGTGATACTTAAAACTTCATAAACAGCTTTAGTATTGCTGCTCTTATAGGAAAGATCTGGTTCTCTCTCTGGATCTGAATGTCTTTCTCTTGGGTCTGTCTGAATGACGCTGGTAATACTACAATCGCAGAAATGCGTCCTGTGGGAGTTGCTGGCTGAAGGAAAGCATTGTTGCAAGCAGAGCAGATCTGTAGGCAGGAGTATCTCCTACCAGTTAGAAAGGGTTGAAAAGAGCAGAAGAGGCAATGTTACTGGATTACTAGAAAATCCATCGTGTAAATAATATTAGCATTATTTGTAACTGCTTTCTACTTTTTGGGTAAATGCCTCCCTGTGTGAGTCAAGAAACCAGTACTTGGAGATAAAACAAGATATAAAACCCAATGCATTTATCTTTACCATGGTTTGGTATCAGCTAACTGCTTTTGTGAAGACAGAGTTAGCAGCTAAGTCCAGACAGGACATGATGTAGAAATTTTCAGCAAAATCTCTCCTGAGTTTTATGGGTGCAGTGAAATTATTTCTGCCCTTTAAAAACTGTGTTGACACAGAAGTGATGTAAGACTTAATGGGTCTCTTTTTTCTTATCATTTAAAATGTGTCATTGACTTTCAGTGGAAGCTGAGCTAGAAGACAGGAAATGTTGATCATGTGCAACATGAGCTGGGATTGAGTTGTTCATGGTTTTGTCCCTTTTGGCATTCAGTATTTCTCTGAAATTTGCTTGTTTTAGCATTAGAAAACACAGTGAAGAATAATCTCAGTACTACAAAATTATTATAATCGGTATTTCTGTGTAGGCTTGGCTTTGTCAGGAAAGCTAGTTGTGCCTACTGGGTAATTATAGGGTTGGGACTGCCCTTGGAAATCTGGATGCAGTAGATTACTGTGCATGACTTAAAGGCTGGCAGACTTTTTGACATTCTTTATGTTAAAATGTTGTTGTTGATGGCGACTTTTCTTTTTTTGATTAAACAAAATCCATTGTGATAGATTAGTTTTCAAGCTAATTTGTCTTCATTAAAAAGGGACTATGTCCACTTCTTGCAGGCCAGTTTGGATTGTTTTGAGTAATGTGACTGGTGTTTAAATGCTGCCTCCAGAAATTGCTTTATTAAGGGGGGTCTGTGTGTTCTTCTGCTGTTTCTAAATAATTTCTAAAAAATTTGAAAGGGGTAAGACTAGTTCACACCAAAGCTCTGGCCTGTTAAAATCATATAAATTAAGCTGAACTGGGTCAGTATGTTGTGGTCCAGTCATGGTAACGCAATGATTTACCTTTTTTTTCATGCTATTATCATTTAAAAGATTGGTTTTCCTGAACCTTGAACTTGAAAAAATAAGCTCTTGTATGTTTGACTCAACCCTTTTCCTCTATTTCAGTTAGGAAAATGTTAACAGTTCTTAAGGTGAGAGTAGGAAACCAAGAAACCATTTGACATACTGGGGGCAAAGGAGCAAGAAAGGCAGAACTTGAGGGGCAGGTGGCTTTTTCCTATTCTCTGATTATCTTCGGGTAGAGAGACATCACATCAATGAGAGACGGGCCTCAGTTCCAGTCACAGGTGCATTTTATCTAGCATTTCACAGTGAACGAACTTTGGACCTTATTGCAATGGTTTTAACAAAGTCCTTTAAAAAAGGAGTAAAGTTTTTGGACTTTGAATGTTTAATGTTTTGAAAGTGGAGATCTTCCCTGGCTTGGTTACTATACCAAACAGACCAAGAGATCTATAAGATTCTGAAACGCTGTAGAATATTTTTAATTATTTTTAATTACAAATATTTTGGATTGCGTGGTACAGAATACACCTAATTAAAACTGAATCTCTTCTTTCTGTGTTCCTATAACAGTGGAATTGTTAGATCTGTGATAATTTACATTGGTTAGAACTATGAAAGAAAAAAAACATCGATAATATAAAGATACCACCTCTGGCTTAATGTCCTTGTGAAGCAAAGTGAAGCCTTGAAGAGCAAACAAAAATGTATCACTCAAAGCAGCCCTTGACTTGTTCGTGTATTCTTCCCTTGCCTCCTGCTGCTGGCCACTTTTGGAGACAGGCTACAAGTCTTGGTGGGCTTTGAGTCTGGGCTGGTAGAGACGTGGGGTGTGTTAAGGTCTCTCGGGTGGCAGAGCAGGGTCTGCTGGGCGAAGGGTAGCTGTGCTGTGTAAGGGCACAGGCATCCAAGCGAGTCTTGCGTTGTGAGCCAGGTGGTGGCCGTGCTCCACGGTGACCGCGAGCACCCCCTGCACAGCGTTGAGCAGTTGTGTTTCGCCTGGCCTTTGGGGTGGGGAGGAATTGTGCAGAACTGCTATAGTTGAGCTGTGCTGAAATATGGCAACTCATTCATGTGTCTGAACCCTGACCCTCACTCTCCTTGCTGTGGACAAAAGAGACAGAAAAAGGGGAAGAGAGGGAGTGTGAGCGGATGAGTAAAGGTTTTAATTTGATGACTTTTCATTTGTTTATCTTTGGTCCACATACACGGGATCCAAGATGCAGGATAGCTACAGACAAGTTACTGGCTGGCAGGTCTGCCCTGACAGCTGTTACCTTGGACTTTGGAGTATTTTCCCTTGTCACAGATACCATCTGGATGGTCTGGTCTGATCTCTTTACATCATCACTCTTCTGTAACTTGGGTGGAGCTGTGGGAGCCATTTCATCCTGTGTTTCTAATGCTGTGTTGCTGTTGTACTGTTAGTTGCATGTAAGCAGTTGGGAGATCGAAAGGTAAGGCCTGAAGGAAGAAGATAACATCAGATTTGTCGTGTCTTAGACTGGTGTGACTGCTGATCTGCTGATATGAAAGAAAAGAAGTCACTGTCATTTTTAAGATTAATGCAGCCTTTGGCTCTGGAAATTCCTGAGGCAGAGGTCGGTGGGTGCTGGGATGGTTGTGTTGGTGGAAAGATCCCTCCCTATCTGTGCTGTTACTGTGCCTTTTCACAAAGAACCTGGTGTGGGCCAGTCAGAAACATGATACTGTGCTGGACATTGATCTTTGGTTCGACCTGGAGTAGCCGTCCTTAAATGTTGATTTGTTAAGCCTGTTCTGTCAAAGTAGAAACCTGATGCTCTGTCCGCCTGCATCTGGAACTCCTCATGCCCTTTAAAAGACTCTTTAAAAGAAGGGAAGAATGATTTTTCTCCATATTAGTGGGTAAAGCAATGAGATCTAATTTGAAATGGTTACTTTATTCCACTGATTCCTGATCCAAACCCTGCTTTGCTTACAAGACACAACCTTAACACAATCTTATGACTATATTGGTACACCTTGTTTGGGCTGTTTGCTTTTTTCTCCATTTTACACCTCTTCAATTGGTGTCTTTTGGTGCAGAATGTTAAATAGTGTATAATATTTTATTTGTTATCTTGATTTGAAGTCAGAATTAATTGAGACCTATGCTGTCTCATTATAAAAATTCCTGCAAGTAAAATAGCCAATTGTTCTCCTTATTCTCAATGTCAGGGTTTTTCACAAATCTTTTTATTTGAAAACATCATTTCTAGAGAAGATTCCTGAAGTTGCATTTTATTAGTGTGCTGGAAAAAGGTGAACAGGACTCAGATGATTAACCTTTGGCAGTGGATTTAAGGGGAAAATTAACTTAAGGTGAGAACCTGATATACCTGCTTGTATTGGAACTCCCATTCATAGGAATAAGAATTGAAACTCCCTGACAGAGTGAAATTAGATTTTATGCATTTCAAATGCTTTAAAAATCTTTTAAATAGGTCACATTATGATACAGGATGGATGTTTAACAGAGGGATGAAATTATAGCAATCACTGTAAATCTTTATCCTTATAATGTGCACCGCTCATTTTTGTATGCTGTCTCCATACCATGTGAAAAATCGTTAACTGATACAAATTCAGATAGCTTTGCTGATTTCAATGGATAACTGTAATAATTTGCATCAGAACTGCAGTTGTACACTTTTTTCCCAGAAACAAATTATACTGATCACTAGCAAGCAGGCAGCTGATTAAGAACATGTGGATTTTATGGTCAATGGGTGGAAATGATCTGTATTTGATTTTTCTGTGGGAAAGTGAACAAATGAATTACTTTTGTTATTTCCCAGGAATCGTACATGCGTGCTGCAGTAAGCTGGTGTCTGGATAAGAATACAGAGCTGTTGGCTAATATATTAGCAGTTATTATTATGTTTATAAACAAGGAAGTATTATATAAAAACACTGTGATCGTAAAAAAACAACCAACCGCATTTTCTATATTTGCTTTACTTTTATGCCACATTGTCTTTTTGTCACCATAACCTGACAACTTGGATTCAACAGGACAAAACAGCGTCAGGAATATTAATGCTGATTGCCAGGTCTTTGAATGGTGGATTTTTTGAGAACTGGACAAAAGATGATGTTCAATCAGTATTTAAAAAGAAAAGGTTCAGCATGTCCCAATTATTTTCCAGTTTGTGCTGATAATAATGCCACTGTCAAATACAAAATACTCTCAATAAAGATAACATATGGATAAAAATGAAATCTCATCAAATCAGTCTTCACTGACCTTATGGAAATAAGTTTGTTGTTAAACTAATGATACGGGTTTTTTGATGAGTTTACATGTTTGGTGGAGAAAGATATTATTAGTATTAAACTAATTTTAAAATCTTTTTGTCATCTAAATTAAGGAAAAAATAAGTTACATACTAGCACAAAGCCTTGTAGAATTTTACAGAAATCTCAGCATTAATTTAAAATGAGTGAATATCCACATGCGTTTTTGATATCTCACTTACAGGGATAGATTCTTGACCCTGTGTATTCGGTAGTTTTGTCAGTGCATGGAAAAATTAATAAAATAATCATGGTCTACAAACTCTAACTGAAGACTAGGGAACAGTCAGCTCCTTGGAATGGCCTGTGTTGCTTGGTAGAGTTTACCAAATATTCTTACTGTAACAGAAATTGCTTATGGGCTTAAAGTGACAAGCTTACAGTGATTTTTGTAGCGTAAGTACTAAAATCTTTATTTTTCAATTTCTGTGGTGAAAGAGAGACAGAAACTGATATATTTTCATTTCAAAGTTTCAATTTCTTTAGTTTCCTGTAAATAAAAAGTTGAAGAAAGCAAAAGACTTTTGTAACAAAAGGATTTATGTAAACCAGGCAGTATGTAGAAAACCTTGTCTTCTGTTTTAAAAGCTAGTATGGCAGAGAATATTTCCTCCCCCCAGCTAACAGATTACCACAGCACCATATCTTATTACAGTTGAGTGTTTTCATAACGCTCAGAAGACCTTTCATGCTACTGTCTTTATTTGAGTTTGACGATGTTATTGTTACTTTTCTTTATAACAAGGACATGGAGGTCAGAAGCTGTATGTTACTCACCCTGAAGCTAAAGTTTTAACTTAATAACTTCTTGAGAAAAAATAGGAATGTTACTCTTTTTCAACAATTCTTTACTTATTTTTTTTAAATAAGTGTATGAAAGTCATGATCCTTCTAAAGTCTCCATTTGTCAGAAATTCCATTTCTGTTCACTGTATTTCTAGACCCACGTAGCCTAACCAGGAAACAGAAAATAACAATTTCATTTCTCTGTTTAAATTGTTACTCTGTCTTTTGGGGTCATCTTTTCTGTATTCCTTTGAAATGCGTGGGCGTGGTCACGATTTCCCATGAGCAATCCTAGCTAACTTGGGCTGACTTTTGATTTGCTTGCTGTCAGAAGTGTTGTTATAGGCAAGATGAAAATGTTCTTGTTGCCCTCTCATGAAGCTGCGGAAGTGTTTGAGAGCCATTTTAGGAAGACCAAAAGGTCATGTGTGCCATAGCAGAAATAGCTGGGACACTTTTCCTTCCTAAGTTGTTCTCTAGGATTTAAAGATTTCATTTTGTATTGAGAGGACCAACAGTGGGTATTGATGAAGAGTAGAGGTATTGTGTGTGTGTGTCCTTTGTCCAGCTTCTTTCACAGCATATTATGTACACTTTGGGACAGAGCATGGAGGTGGTGGTGTCTTACAGTAGAGAACTGCAAAATAACATTTCTGTGGGGATTGGCGTCCTAGAAATGCTATGAATGGTCTTGATGTAGACATTGTTTTTAAAATTATATTAACATTTTAATAATAATATTTTTCCCCATAAATGATTTCTTTGTAACTCTTCAGATAAGACTAGCTGTTATTTACTTGCATAACTAGATGAAGACTTGTCTGCAGTGTTTTATTTGGAATGAAGTCAAATGTTCACTTCCAGTGAATGAAAAGAGCTAAGACTCACGGAAGTGTTTAGTAACTTCTTTTCCAGTTATTGTGGTAGCAAATTGTGGAGTTGTGCAAATGTAAGCCTTTTATAATAGGAAGTCACAAAACTGCTTAATAAAGGGATATTTAAGAATTGAATAAAAGCTTAATATAAACTTGCAAATCTTGGCATCAGAGAAAGTATTAAATAATGAAGAAGTTGCACAATTTCTTGGTAGACTCAAGGCTGTCAGAGGGAGATAGAGCAAGTTCAAAAATACAATATCCTCATTTTTTGAGGTTGACTGAATAAATTTATGCTGAGGTCATATTTGGAGATAAGAAATCTTTTGATATTCTTCCTGATAATCAAATTGCCTGGGAAAATTCTCTGTGTTATCATAAATCCATGTCTATACAGTTATTTTATGCAGACAATTTAAAGAAGTGGTTTGTCCTGATAGAAATGGAAATATTTTTTAGAAGTGAGAAGGGAGCATCAATGAGGAATATGTGTTTGAGATGACTCTTTTTCAAAGTCTAACAGGCAAAGATTCCAGATAGTTTTTGAAAAATACACTGCATCTTCACATTGCATCCCAAGGAAAACCTTGACAGTCACATGCCAGCATGCTTACCCAATTCCCCTAGTAAGCCCCATGTCCACCACTCCCTCCCATGTAAAGAGAAAAAATGCAGAACTGGTGCTGGTAAACTTGGCAAGCTCTGTCTTCTCCTGAGCAGTGAGCTCTGGAGTCCAGGAAATCTCATGGAAAACACCTGATCATTAATGCTTTTTCTTTAAAGAGGGGTGATATTAGCTAGAGTGTTAGCTGGATATTTGCCAGTAAACAAATTGTGACCTGTGTAGAGCTTTAAAAGTAAATGCCATCTGAAAGGCAATGTATAGCTAGAGGCCAATCTCCAGATAAGTTTTATTCTGTTGCCAGTGTATAACAAAATTAAACAAGCAGCTGTTTTCTGCACTGGCTTCAGCTTTTAGCTGGCCTCCTGGTCTGGCTGGATTATGTTACAGTAATCTGTTCCTGATATGACAGTCTTGGGTAAATGTAGCAATGAACACAACTGGAACTCTCTTTTCTTAAAGATTTCTTTGCAGGAATAAAGAGGCAAAAACATACTGATTACAACTTATGTCTATCCATTTGAATAGGAGTGTCTCAAGAATTAATGAAACTCTTAGGTATGGTGCTGTGTGAAAAGAAATGGAGTTTAGTTCTTCCCCAGAACAGTCACATGCACATGTATCACTTGGTTGAGACCTAGGCTTATTCTAGAATTTCTCTTTATTATCCATTTATGAGTTGTTGTAAAGAAACAATCATGTATGTACTTCAGGTAGAGGAAGGCTGCCTTCTGTCCTGTTGGGAATCGGTTACTCTAGTTCAATAACAGGAACAACGTTCTCTGCATCATTTTCACCTGATCATTGCCCCTATGAAGTTTGCCCTGGTAGAAACCATGGCACTGCATCTCAATTGCTCTACCTCAGAGCAAGGCTCTGTACTCTCACTACATTTTGTTGGTACTGTGCAAGAAATCATGGACTGTCTGGCAAACATAAGCACCGAAATAATCTTCTCCCACAGTTCTGATTGATTTCCACAATTTTCTGGTAGTATTTTGGTTTTACCTCAGAAGCCTTAGCCAGCTGCATCTGGTCCAGCTTCTGGCCGTATTCATGCACAAGATCAGGAGCTCCAGTGAAAGACATAGGTTTGATTCATGTGCTTCAAGCCTGAAGAAATGATTGCAACCCTTTGTTCTTCCACAAGACAGTCTGACAGAAGGAAGCATTATATATATCAGTGTAGTAAAATTGTGCCTGACCACAATTCCTTTTAAAAATAGCAGTCACGTCTTTTTGTTGAACTGAAGAGTGGCACAAAAACTTTGCACTGTTCTTTTGGGGAGGGAGGGCTGTGATTTTCTGTAGCTATCTCATTGGAATTTCTAAGAGCAAATATGTTCACCCTTTGCTGGGAAATGTTCATATGTCAACATTTTATTCTTATATGGTTGCCACTACTTAATAGTTCCTTTAAGGTGCTGCTGGATAAAGATCAGTTCAGTTTGTCCTTCTGAATAAGTGATTGCAAATGCTCCAGTACTGATATACTGTCTGAAGTTCATGAGATCCCTGGAAGACATGACTGGTTTAGGGAGTGTTATGAATGTGTGTTTTGTGCATTTTATGGTGACATATTACACATTTTTGCTTTTTATTTCTTAAACTGCACAGGGGAACCCCTTCCCTCTCAGATTTGTTTTCTCCGTTTTGGTGAAAAATGCTCTAATAAATTAGGTTTTAGGAGGTGGGGTGTGAAGGATGATGGATACTTAAAATGTGGTCAGAAGACAGAACATCTAAAGAACAGGGGGGACAAAAAGGCTTAATATGCTAGTTTATACTTGCTGTGGGATTTGGCCAAGTATGACAAGTTCTGAGTTATGACAGGGTTCTGCTGTGCTGATCACATGCTTACTAATGGTTTTTCATGCACTGCTTGATTATAGATTATCGAGATGAAACTTGATGCCTGCAAGTGGAAAATACTGGATTAGCCTTACTCCGCAGTGGTCCTATTCCTTTAGGCCAGTGCAGAGTAGAACGCTGGCAGACATGGGGTGTAGTCCCAGGTAATCTCAGCCATTTTATGAAACAGCAATTCCATCTATTTTCCTACCTCATATTACCAGTTTCAACACTAATTTGTAGCAGGTAAGGAGGTAAACAGTTTGCTATTTATAGTAACATAAAGTGAACTTGTGAACTTCTATGATGGAATGTGAAGATATTTCATTAAAAATTCTAACCAAATGATAATGTTGTAGCTATTGGAAGTATAGTCCTTGCAGTTATGGATTTACACCTTGTCTAAACTGTGACATTTCTACCTAGCTGATCTTGCCACACAGGAACGCTAGTATGTTTAATACTGTTTTTCTATTATGTTTAATTTAAATTTTGAGGAAAATCTTGTATAACAATAACAGCTTTATTATAAAGCATATGAGGTAATAGCTTCATAATCTTATCCTGACCCCTTTATATCTGTAAAGGTACTGCCTGTAAAGGAGGCAGAGTTTTTGTCCTAATACTGTGTGTACATAATATGCATATGTCTCTCCCCAAACACTCGCAAATCGGGGGG
>Ga0065711_1029849_pt1 | contig 34611 bp, 18 predicted proteins | sample Hoacrofraction12_FD_59098 | JGI IMG/M metagenome (GOLD analysis project Ga0065711, IMG submission 59098) | Hoatzin crop microbial communities from Cojedes, Venezuela - Epithelial fraction 12 v2 (version 2) | ecosystem: Host-associated > Birds > Digestive system > Esophagus > Crop | place... | reverse complement strand
GCATCCCAGGATCCCATTGGCTTTCTTGGCAGCCAGGGCACACTGCTGGCTCATGGTCAACCTGTCGTCCACCAGGACACCCAGGTCCCTCTCCACAGAGCTGCTCTCCAGCAGGTCCGCCCTGAGCCTGTACTGGTGCATGGGGTTGTTCCTCCCCAGGTGCAGGACCCTGCATTTGCCCTTGTTGAACCTCATCAGGTTCCTCTCTGCCCAACTTTCCAGCCTGTCCAGGTCACGCTGAATGACAGCACAGCCTTCTGGTGTATCTACCACTCCTCCCAGTTTGGTGTCATCAGCAAACTTGCTGAAGGTACATTCTAACTCTTCATCCAGGTCGTTGATGAAGAAGTTAAACAAGGCTGGGCCCAGTACTGACCCCTAGGGGACACCACTAGTTACAGGCCTCCAACTAGACTCAGCACCGCTGATGACAACCATCTGAGCTTGGCCATTCAGCCAATTCTCAATCCACCTCACTGACCACTCATCCAGCCCACACTTCCTGAGCTTCCCTAGGAGGATGCTCAATGCAAATTGTGTGTGTTTGTGCTCATGTGTGTCAAGGGAGGGACTGCTTAGTATTTTATTCCTATTCTTTTTGTTGGTTCTTGAATGCTGTGTGGTTTTATCCTATTATGATACAGTTAACTTATTGTTGGGAGCTAGCTAACATGCACATCTGAAGAAAACTTCAAGAAGGAATTTAACTACATCATAAACAAAAGGATGTCAGCAGTGGACTGGACAAAATCAAAGATCTTTTTAGTCCCTTACTCTTATTTCAAGACAGACTGTAACAAATGCTAGGAGAAGAACAAACATGTGGTATTAATCCCCCAGTCCATTTTCCTAAACTTCCTTAACTTGCGCATCAGGGACTTCCATCCTCAAGCTTAACATTTTTGGGGAAAGAAAACAGACTAATGCAGTTGTACACAATGAATACAAATTACAAGAAGCTGTGAAGAGTAAGAATCAGACAATTTCCTGGAGTTATGCGAAGTCTACCAAAATGTTAATGACTCACATAACTGTAAAACAAGATGCAATGATCCTTAAGCTAGTGCCAGCCTCACAGGTGCATCCTTTGTGCAGAGACAGAGTCACAGAATCAAACAATCAGTTAGGTTGGAAAAGACCCTTAAGATCATGGATTGCAACTGTAAACACCATGATATGCCATGGAGTCAGGAAACGGCATGTATGTGTGACTGTTTGGATATGCATGGATGTCCTGCAGGTCCTCAGTGGTAAGTAGTCCTGTACGACACAGCACAGAGAGACCTGAACATGCAGGTGAGAGTTCAAAGGTCCTCTCTTCAAGAAGAACAGAAAAGAAAGCTTAAGCAAAAGGAGGGGACAGATCCTTCTTCACAGTTAGGGAGGGAGAAATAAAATTCAGGAGAAGAGACCAACCACAACCCATCTTGGAAAGAATAGACACGGAAGATAAGCAGGGACCTTTTAAGCTTTTTAGAGAAAGAGGCAAATCGAAGAAATTGAGTTTGAAATACATTTTCCTTCTTCGATTCACATCTGTGATTTGGACCTCCATCTCCTGATCTGAAGTCCAGTACCCTATCTCCCATTTTTCTAAAAATCTTAAATTTTCTTTCCTATCAAAGAGATGGGCTAACACTAAGAAGGCAGGTGAAATTAACATGCTAGTGGTGAAAATGAGTTCATTAGTCTGTGACAAAAGATGCTAAATTATATTCACTTTGCAAAGAGAGGAATGGCTGAAACAGCAGTTTCATTAATACCTAGTCTCAGTGATTTGCAATGGGATTTAGACTTACAAGTCAGTCCATCAAATAACTGCCACCTAAAAAATGACTTGTTGTTATGAAGATCTAGTTTAAATTTCTTACTAGCACAGTTTTCCAAAATAACCCAACTTGAACTAAAACCACTCAGAAACATCGTGCAACTAGTAGGATGGCCTCTTCCAAAACACAGCAAATCTTGATTACAAAACATGTTTGATTTTAATTAATGTCACAAGTAAATAGAGTTGAGAAGTTCAGGAAAGTACTGTAAAAATATTTATTTTATGAGATTATGTAGAATAATAACACTATTTACTGTGGGAAGAAAAACAAAACTTGATGTGATACATAAAATCATGAATGATACAGATTAAATTCTATTAACCCCCTTCAGTACATGAAGGAGGCCATCCAAAATTAAAAGCAACACATTTGAAATAAGAGGTTCCACTTCATACAACAGGTAAATAGTCTGTGGAACTCAGCACCATATGGAAGAGTGTTCAAGCAAATACAATTCTAGGATTTAAAGTGGTATTTATGCAAAGAGTATTAATAGTCTGCAAGATTAAAATGAAATATGCTATTAAACATTCTATTTCAGTATACTGAGTAAGCAAGAAATTTTCTGCCCAATTTATGCTTTTTTCTTTCCAGCTCTAAAATGAAGATTAGAGGTTTCCTCTTAAAGTTTACTTTAAATATTTTTAGAAAATATTTTGGAATCCTAATTATCTATTGATTTATTTTTCTATGTGTGCCAAAACAAAACCCTGAAATAACACTGAATTCTCATTTTATTAGTACGATGTGTGTTTATGCTAAAATGGGGAGTCATACAGAGGGAGGAGTCTTACAGATGAAGATATTTCCCAGCAATTAAAAAAATACATGATTTGACCGTAAAAGGGGACTTGACATACTCGGGCAGCTACCAGATGAAGAATGCAGAAAAGCACAAAGTGTCTAACAGTCCTTGAAGTTGTGGGGATTTTATTGCAGAAGGGGGGGAAACAAAGACCTTTTCAACTTGACTCTGATCACTGAAATGAATTGGTTAGCTCTGACCACGGACTCATGCAGCCTCATGATTCTCAAGTAAAAAAGAAAGAAAATCACAACAGAGACAACAAGCTTAAAGACAGCAAATATAAATCTCCAAGGACTGGTGTGTTGGATTACAAGAGGCAAATCTAAATCTTGAAAAAAAGGAGGCTTGGTAGAGTTCAGAATTTCTTAGTGACATCATTTTGAGGACACATTAATATTTTTCAGTGCAGAAAGTTTGATCAGAAGTTTAACAAGCAACCACCATGGCTGAATCACAAGGTCTTCAACTGCATGAAGCTCAAGTATAAGGTAGAAACAAACCAGTTTAGTTTATTAGAGATGAGTACAGACGGATGCTCACATATGTAGGCATAAAATCAGAAAAATGCAAAGCTTTACACAGCTACAAAGTGACATAAATTGCATGGAGGAAACATTATTTAATTCTAAGAGGACCAAAGTTCTGTTTCCAGCACAAATGTGTTTCGTTGTTGTAGTAGAAAACTTTCCATTGCCTGTGAAGTGATGCTGTGAACAACAGCTTTTTTTTCCCTAAGCTTTATATGATCTTGGATTTCCTTCTTTGGGCTAGGCTAGGACTAAAATAGATGCATTTTTCTGTTGAAAGAAAATTCACATTATGCTTCATTGTAACTTGAATGCCAAAGTATTCCCCTCACTTTTCATTTTACCCTAGGTAATGCATGATGAGAATAATCTGAAAAGCCTGAGATCTCTATCTTATGTTTCATAGAAAAATGTATTCCTCTAGAACCAAGATATCAAGGCCTGGATTAAGCAGCTCAGATTTCAATGTAGTCAAAATGAATTCTTTTTCCCACACACAGCAGTAGTGTAATTGACAGATGATTATGTATCAGCCTTTGCCAAGAATATTGCTAAGCACTTTAAGCCTGGCAAACTGTGTTACATCGTGATTGGTGGAAAAATCTGTAATTTTCTGTTGGGGAATGGCCAATCTTGTATCAACTCAAATGTTACACCATACTCTTTCCACCACAAAATCCCAGCTGCCCACACTAGAAGTGCTCCTAAAAAGATGGATTTTATTTATTTTTAATAGAATTGAAAATTTATTTAAGGAAACAACAATAAGTTACCAAACTTGGCTTTCCAACTCTTAACATTTTTGAAGTTAGAAGATGCCCTTGGCTTTACTTCTGGATTTCAACTCACAAGTGAGTTATGAAGTTAATGGCAGCAATTAATTATCAAGGGTTGTAGCAAGCCATATCCTGAGTGGCTGGAGACCTTTCCCCTTACTGTCTCTAAGTTTGACGTAAGCTTCCAGTTGTGCAGCCCAAATATGTGTGCTAGGAAAAGCTTTCGGTTAAACATTGTAGAGATTATTTTGTTTGGTCTAATGGGATATTTAGGATTATGAAAGCTTTTTAAGAAATGTTAACTATTGAAGGTAGGTATTCCTTAAAGAATATAGCATAAGGCCAAATTATATTTGTAATGTAAGCTTATATGTACACATATATACACAAAAGAAATTGCTGAAATCTATTTTTTGAGAAGCTAATATTTTAAAATAATCTGTTTTATGATGTTATTCACAAAATGGGTCACAGAAGGCATTAGTCATCTCAGCCTATAAGGCAAGTGTTGTTTCCCAGTAGCTTCCTACAGTGAACAAATATTTTTGCAAAAATTTATATTTGAGAAAGAAACAATATGAAAGCTCATGAAATTGTTATTTCATGCAAATTTTAATAAATACTTTTTGGTTGCCCCTGATAGGTGTTTGTTAGTGACCTTTTCACATTTCTCTCTTATTAGTTTGGGCATGGTTTGGGGGTTTTCTAAGAGATAAACATTGTTCGCCATCATGTATACAGGCAGGCTGATGAAGCTTTTGATGTTTTGAATTCAAATTGTAGAAAACTACCATTTAAGTGAAGTAGCAATTGTGGGTCTTGACCAGTTTGACACAGCTAGCCTAGTGGGAGTTGCATCCAATCTGCTATTGAATAGCTGGATGCCATCTCATTCTCTGGCTTCTGAGCTGAAAATGCACTCCTGTTAGACAGACCTATTTCTTCTACTTGAATGACAAACTATATAACTGATGTAAAATACAAGGATGGTTTTGAGCAGTAGGAGCAAGAAAAGAGGACCACAGGAAGGTAGAGTTAATTACAAAAGCAAATTAACTTACCATTTCTGGCCTACATTTCTTGTAGACCTGAATTAGTTATTTTTCCCTGATCAAAATAATTACATAGCAGTTATGCATGTATTCAAACACAAGTCATTTGCTGTCTCACTAAAAAGAGACAGCATCCAAGATCCCATGATATTTTGAATGCTAATCCTTTTCTTTAAAGTAAATGAAACAGTCTCTTTACTGTCAGTTGCAGTCCTTTAGGACAAATAATCTATGTACTTCATGCAGAAAAGTAATCAAAAATGCCTGCATGTTGAAATGTGCTTCTTTGAAAGATTATTTCTAGAATACTAGTGCAAAAACTCTTCTGAGACAAAACTGACAAAGCAATTTCTTTTTAACCAAAGTATATCTTTTCACAAAGTTAATCCACGTTCTGATTATGATCAGAAGGTGTATTTGACTGTATAGAGTCCAGACTCATAAGTTATTAAAAGAATAAGCGTAAAGAGTAACCTTTTTTTCTAGAAATTTTGCAAATGCTTAATTAATATTGAAGTTATCTCTGGGATGACAGTACCTTTATATATATCCCAAATGACATTTATTACCAGAACCTCATGCATTCGAGCACAAGAAAAACTGGGGAGAAACCTAAGCTGTGAGTGCTGCAAAGGAAGCTCAGTAATGAAGCCTGACAATGAGGCTCTAATCATTACTTTCATGGCAATTCTGCAGTGTACTGAGCAGGACTTCAGCTCCCAGAGAAAGATGGACAATGAATACCAAATTTTGACCTGGCTTTTAAGACATTCTAAACTAGAATAATTTAATTGGGATCACATAATTACTCAAAAGGCGATCTCAAGTGCATTATCATCCTCCTGTGTTAGCCCTGCATACCTTGTTATCCTGTTAGAGTTTGTCAAAAAAATTGTCATAGGAGACTGAATCTTACAGAGGATAATAACCCTACTGCTGCTTCTTCAAGCCTCAAACCTGAGTTCTGAAATAATGAGAGAACTCTGCTGCTGGGAAGACCCTTTTTCATTTGTTTGGCATATTTTTTTAAGCTAGACCACTCAGTTACATCTGTCATAGCAGGGATTTTTATTTTTATTTTTAAATATTTTGAACAGCAGAGTCTTCGTGGGTTTTGTTCACTGATTTATTATGTGCTATTTGCAGAGGTGTCTAACAGTCCCTTGTTTGCTGGGTTATATATATTCCTAACGATCCCTTTCCACCTCTGCAGAAAAGAATGAACATGGAACTAATACTTTTTAGGATGACATCTCATCTATTTATTACAGAAAGTTTACAAGTAGAATCTATTCTGATTTTCTTTCCCCTTTCATTTGAATCCACAGTGAAGTCTGACAGTATACTGCTGCAATATATGTCATTTGTCAAATGTCAACAAACTTGGATTTTATATGTCAAATAGTAAGTTAAGGCTAATATTAAGAAAAGGCTAATAAAAGTCTTCTAGCGCTGCTATTGATATTTGGATTGGGAGCTTAACGCTCCACCAGGACATTGTCATTACCACTCTGTCCTCTAAAGCAGATACTAGACTATATTTTCTGCATTTCTTTTTGCTTGGTCATCATTCACTTCTCCAGGGACTACTGTAGCCCTGCCTGAACTACTCCCTCCCTCATTTCCAGGGGCCACAGGCAACTGTGCTTTGTCTCTACCGATACTGTAAATCCTAACACTGCTCCCCAGTTAGAAGTCATTGTGCACTCTTGAATTTTACCTGCAAGTTCATTGCTTTGTGTTCATTTGCTAGACCACGCAAAGTGCTGTATCATGCATGGTGTGAGATTTAGAAAGGAGAAGCATCACCTTTCTTTTTACCAATTTTCCTTGTGATGCTTTTGAAATCAGACAAAAAAGAGACAAGCTATTGCTGACAGTAGGCTTGGCTTGCACAAAGGAGATCAGTCTATAACCAGATCAGTCACTGCTGCAAGTGCTCCCAGCAGCTCTCGTATCTTTCCACTTGAAGTGCTTCCATTTGGAACTGCAATGCACACATTTTCTTGCTCTGCGCTTCTATCATTAATGCCAATTTCATGTCAGATTTTTAAGGACAACTAATTAAGTATACGGCAATTTGAAAATGACTGAATTACTGTATTTCTAAAAATGTTTTGGACTGAAACCTATTCAGGAATAGTTACAGATGTAATGTAGTGACGGGGCATAGCTTTATGACCCATACCTCAGAGAGGACCGATACTAACAAGACTAGTTCAGCATACTATATGTTAAGAGCTGATTGAAACGCAGTAGTTGTACAGAGTGTTCCATGTACAACAGAGCTAAATCTATTCTTACTACACATCAAGAGAAATATCTCAGTGTTTTTTGTGACTTGATGTGATAGAGAAAATTTGGCAGAAGTTAGAGGCAGAAGTGTTGGAGTATAAATAACATATGAGTCATGGTGGCATTGTTGGTGTGGTGAGCAGCAATTAGGGCATCCCAGGTTGCAGATGGGCTTATCATGCTTTGGAAAGAACTGTGGTTTCATCCTATTTTGATTTTTTAGGGGAGGGTGCTGAGGCGAGAATTAGTAGATAACATGTGTCTCTTATGTGGACACACCACAGAAAGAACAAGAAAAGGCCACTGTAAATTGGACATGTCACTTCTGTATTGATTTTTTTTTTTTACTCTTCTGAGCTCATAGCTTTAATTTATCCCATGACCTAGAATTAATTATGATGTGAATTATGTGATCAAATGAAATTGAACAACTTACATTACAATTTAAAAAAAAACAAAATTGGTTGACGTTATTACTGGTAATGTTTTCCTGGCCAATGAATGAGGAAAACAATTATTTATCATTTCATAACATTTTTCAGTATCTCGCCAACACATATGATGCCTCTTTTTAATAAATCTCACAGATGTGACACTGATGCAAGCAACCCCATTTCTTTACCTAAGCATTAGTAAAAGCTTGCGGCTGTTAATATGTAAATAAGGATGTAAAAAATCATTCAGTTTGCTGACAATTAAAACCTACTATTTTTGGATCACATGGAGCACATAACAAGATAGTTGCATGAAAATTAGACCATTTTGACACATTCTGTTTACATTTCTTAAAAAAAGATTTGAAGAAGATACAAAACAACAACACAAATTAAACTCTCTTAAAATATGTTTTAATATTTTGTCTTTATTACTACATACTATTTTTAATCTAAGCAGTTTTTCACTGCAAAATAAATTAACAAAATATTTCAGGGTTACAGAAGTTTCATCCATATTAATTCACAAGCTTCTACAATTACCGAATCAAATACATCAACAGAAAAGAAAACCTGAAGTAAAAAGCAGTTACTCATCCTCATCTTGTAACAAACACAGACTAATTAAAATCCATAATGCAGTAAATTAGACTTCATTCCATGCAATTGTCAGGAAAATGAAAATATTTTTCTTAGTTCCTTGTTGCTTTATCTTCCATAGTAGTTTATATTGCGCATTCATTAAACATATAATAATCAACTGGATTAAAACAAGCATATGAAAAGAATCATTCAGGTTTTGTCTTCAAAGGAGCTTTCTATTTTAACAGGTATAATTCAGTCCTCAATTGTTTCTAAGGTAAAATGTTAATAGCAGCAATTATATACTCCTTTGTCAACATTTTCTTAATTGTCACCCACAGTTATTTCCAAGTGAATACAGAAATGGTATTTTACTTTGTGCTAGGCAGCTGAGCAGAGTCACTCACATAATTTATAACATGACTAATTAAAATGAATGGGTTTGCTATAATGTTCTTTGCAGTGTTTACTGAATGAAAGATTAATATATTTAATGCTACAACAATAAATTCCTTATTCAATGTAAAAGTAATAATGTATATTTATTTTAATGTTAACCTGCTCTCTGCAAAACTGAAAGTAGATTGAAAACTCTTTAGTGGCAGCACGATATTTTTGTAGATCTTCTTAAAATTTTCCAATAGTTTTCAGGATGTAGTCTACATCTGGAGGAGTGTCTTGAATATACCAACGTGACTTCACCCTCCTGGTGATGGCATCCTTCTCTAGAGCCAAAGGTTTAAAAGGACGTTTTGTGTAATCCATCCTACTGCGTTTCCTCTTTTTTTTCTTATTTGCTGCAGAAAAACAAATATATTGTTCATACGAATTTCAACAGCCTATAGCTGTAATTGGTTTTAATATTTGGTTTCTTGATGTTTTTTAATGTTTTTAAAATTTTCACAAAGTGCTATGGGTTATTTTCTCCTAAATATGTAAATGGCTCTTCTCACCACCTTGCGTCAGTCACTACAGAGAATGCATTGCCCTCCTTTATCACAGTCAAAAATAGGACAATGACAGGATTCAGTGTTCAACAAAGTTACCAAGTGATCCATCAAACATAGAAGACTATACTTTAATAAGTCCCTTTTTACAAATACTCTAAATATACACTGCTAGTGTGAGATCATTTTGCTAGCACAAAGCATCAAACTAATCAGCAATAACATGCATGCAAATGAGGTTGTCCATGTTAAACAACTTTGCATAATGCCCTTAAGATTGGTAAAGCAATTACAATAGTAGTTTCATGTCATTATTAATCACTTTAATAACTTCTGTACACTGTTTAGCTCATTTTTGAAGTCCTAAATCAAAATACTCCTTTGCATTACATTCATCAAGTCTTCATATTTTTTCTTGTTTTTCCTTTTCAATTTGTGTATTTTTGCTGAAGAATTCTAGCCACTTAATTGAAAAAGTGCTCCCACACTTTAAAATGAACATTCATGAGAGTAATACCTTAGTATGAAAAAGTGGCTAAAGAACAAGTATATCTTTATGATTCATTTATTCTAGATGTGGACATAATTTAAATTTTGGATTTCTATCCGGTGTCTTTTTAAGAGTGACAGAAATAGAGACAGTTCTGAGCTTAAACAAGAAGAAATTAAAATGTTTGGTACATGCCTGTTCTCTCACATACTCAGTTTCCTGCAGAGGTAGCAATGCAATGAATTTAAACTGTTATTTACTGTGCGCTGATCCCAGAGATATAAGTTTGGGTCTCTGGCTATGAAGGGAGCCAAGTACACCCCAGTGCTGTACCTGTAAGGCTATGTTTTGAAGGACAAAGTGCATTTTCCCAGAGTTGTGTAGAAAAATATCAGGTGAAAGGTACCAGCAGCCAGCCTTTCATCTGTGTGCACAATCCATTCTGTGCTCTGTGTATTAATGAGGCTGTATGCATAACAAACATTTAATTTAGCAGTTTATAAAACATAAAGCAGATGCTGTCTTCACAATGTGGTTGGCATAACGCTGCCTCATGCTTCTTCTTGTATTCTCCTTTCATGTGACCTATGGACCCTTCTTAAGGTGAGCAGGAAAAGCTGAAGGTGCTGCACTGAAAGATGCTCTGTGTGGGCAAAGCGTGACTCTTTTTATAGTTTGCTTTGGAAAGGCAGAACTAATTTTAAATTTATCAGCTAATAAAGAGACAACTTTTACCTGCAGTGTCTACCACAGCACAAGCACATAACCATCAAACTCAGGCCCTGGTTGGGAAAACACATCACTGTCAGGTTTGAAGACTTGTTAACTCCATCTCTCTTCTGAGGAGCAGTTGATCTGCTGGAGGGTGGGAATGGGAGGCGCACTTGACAGGCTGGAGAAATGAGCAGGAGAAAATCTCAGGAAGTTCAATAAAGTGAGAAACAAAACCTTGCAGCTGGAATGGAATAATGGCAAGGAGCAGCACAAGGTGGGGGTAACTGCTCAGAAACTGCTCTGCAAGAAATGCCCAGGGAGCCCAGGCGTTCATTAAGTTTAATGTGAGCCAGGGGCGAGCCCTGTGGCAAAGGCAGCCTCAGCACTCTAGGCTGCATGGGTAGTGGTGGAGCCAGCATATCTGTGGATGTGTTCCTTCCCCTTCACTGGGCATCTGTGAGAGTGCATCTGGAGTAGCATCTCTCTGCTAAAGGACAATGGTAGTAGGGGAGTGCTCTGGGCTTCCAGACAGGGCCTTCCAAAGTGGCATGTGTTCTGTGTGCCATGGAGAGATGCTGTGCCCCACTCCGTTTCATTTCTCTGTCACTGTGATGGACAATTCACCTTGGTACAGCTCATCGGGTATGAAGACAGACTTTTTTCGTGACCTCCCTGTAGCTGTCAGTTCCCACTCCACTGAGTCTCACTCAGGATGTACCTCTAGAGGGCTTCTACAAACATTGCTACTTCATTCTTTTAATTTCTGTCAAGAAGGGAGGCAAGCCAGCTTTACACAAAATAGCATAAACTCCAACCAAGTGCTGAAAGAGCATTTATCTCTGTTTTAACCAAACATTAGGAGCTACCTTGAAATCTCAGTGGAAAAACAATATATATGCATGACTATGAGTATGTACATGGCAGCCCAGATTATACCCTGGTCTCTAAGAGCCATGTACAAGTTCTTTATCATTTTCCCCTATTAGGAAGTTCCTTTCTTTGCCTTCCAAATCAATATGGCTGACTACTGTTTCCAAAAGTTTCTGCAAAATGTTGTATATCTCGGAGATTTGCACTCCTTTATCCAATGTCCTTAAAACCAATGGTGTTCTCTAAAAAATGTCACTGTACATCTTAGAGCAGTGGAAATGTTCCGCTCTGAGATACTTCTTCCTTTGCTGACCGAGTTGTATATACAGATCACTTTACCATAGTTCCTAGCACATCTTTACATTGAATCAACATGGATGTTTTGGATGCTGAAGCACTTTGCAGTGCTTTGATCTTCTTGTTTTCCTTCCCCCAAAGCTGACAACTTATACCGAGTATGATATATAATCTGCTCAGATAACATTATACACTTTTGATAAGGAACAACGCTCAAGAAACGAGAAAAAAAAAAAAGGAAAAGAAAGCAGATACTTGTCACTGTGTTCAAATGCAGTAATTTTTCGCCCTACCACTTTACATGATCTTTCAAATTAACACAATCTTCAATTAATTTTCACTTACAGAGATGTAATACTTGGATATTTTTCCATGCATTGCTTATTGCAAGAATATAACATAATTAAGATTTCTCTCAAACTGCAGTTTTAAAGGCTACAGTAATTAAGCTCAAAAAATTCTACTTCAGTACCACTAGAGGTAAACTACTACAGGATTTTTTTGAAACCTGCCCCCAAAAATCTTATTTTTTCTTTTTCTGTTGTCTCATGTTATGTTAGAATTGTCCAAAACTGAGAAGTCCCAATTCTGCTTTGTGTCAAATTTTAAAGTGTTGGGGTTTTATGGCTTTGTTTATTTCTTTCTTTTCAAATTGATTGTTGTAATGTGAACAAAACCCCTGAACATTTTTAAAGAAGAGAATTATACTGGCTGAGCATTTTGGGTGGGAATGTGGATACATTTGTATCTGTACCTAGAATTGTCTCTCTTCACACACTTCTTATCAAAAACGTTCATCTTTGCCTAAACTGACACATCTCTGGGCAGCTTTTCAGCTTTGTAAAAAACAACATTTTGATGAAATTTCACTTGCCAAAAATATTTGGCAGACTCTGATTTAAAGCAACATATTCTGCTTTTGCTAGTGATCTGTGTAAGCCTTCCCAGGATCCATTTGATCCCATGACAGATTAAAGCCTACAGAAGTGTGAAAGGTATTTTGGGTGTGGTGGAAGGGAAGGAGCAGGTGAGGGGTAGAAGGGCGTGGAGACGGTGGGATGCCTTCTCCTGCCTGCAAAGGCAGCCTGGCCCAGCATGTCTCTGCTGCTTGTGTTTCATGGTGACATATGAGCTCTGCTTGCTGTGGAGCTACACTTGAGACGAGAACTGCCTGACTCAAAGCATGAGATCAAAGTAGACATGTGTAGCATGATTTTCTTCCTTTTGCAGGAAGGTCGGTCATACTAATATTTATTTACAAGGAGAAAGTTATAGATTTTTTTACTTCTACTGACTGATCTGAATGCTTTCACTGGAGAATACACACCTAAGTAGTTTCTGAGTTCACATCAAACTCTTCTGTTTCATAGAATCACAGAATCATAAAATCAGAGAATACTTTGGCTTGAAAGGGACCTTCAGAGGTCAACTCCCCTGCAGTGAGCAGGGACATCTTCAACTAGACCACGTTGCCCTGCCCAACCTGGCCTTGAATGTTTCCAGGGATGGGGCCTCCACTACCTCTCTGGGCAACCTGTGCCAGTGTTTCACCACCTTCATGGCAAAAACTGTCTTCCTTATACCTAGTCTAAATCTACCCTCCCTTACTTTAAAGCCATTATTCCTCGTTCTATCACAACAGACCTTGCTGAAAAGATTTTCACTGTCTTTCCCGTAGGCCCCCTTCAGGTACTGGAAGGCTGCTCTCAGGTTTCCCCAGAGCTTTCTCTTCTCCAGGGTGAATTGCCCCAACTCTCTCAGCCTTTCCTCACAGGAGAGGTGCTCCAGGCCTCAGATCATTTTTGTGGCCTCCTCTGGACCCCCTCCAACAGCTCCATGTCCTTCTTGTGCTGGGGGTTCCAGAGCTGGATGCAGTACTCCAGGTGGGGTCTCACCAGAGTGGAGCAGAGCAGAGGGGCAGAATCACCTCCCTCACCTTGTTGGCCGCGCTTCCCTTGATGCAGGCCAGGACACGGTTGACCTTCTGGGCTATGAGCGCACATTGGTGGCTCACGTCCATCTTTTCATCCACCAGTACCGCCAAGTCCTACTCAGCAGGGCTGCTCTCAATTCCTTCATCACCCAGCCTGTGTTGATAGTGGGGGTTGCCCTGACCCAGATGCAAGACCTTGCAGTTGGCCTTGTTGAACCTCATGAAGTTCACACAGGCCCACTTCTCAAGCTTATTCAGGTCCCTCTGGATGGCATCCCGTCCTTCTGGTGTGTCAGCTTCACCATTCAGCTTAGTGTCTTCTGAAATCCTTTTGGTTTTTTCCATCGCTATTCCATTTTCAATCACTTCTTCCGCTTTCTAAATTGCTTAGAGAGGAAAAAAGGAGTATTTACAATGTCAGTTATTTCCAAAGTCAATGATCTTGGCATAGCAAGAAGTACCGGATATTTACAACTATTTCTTACACTTTTCAATAAGGAGAAAGGAAACACTCCCATTTCTAAAAATTTCTTGCCAACATAGTTGTAGTTTGCTCCAATCTCTTGCCAACTGAGCTTCATAACTAAAGCTAAACCCTTCAAATGACCTATTCTTTTTCACTGTCTCAGATTTTCCATGCAGAAAACTGATGCAAAACATTCACCCTTCACAGAGATGTCATTACTCCTTCTCAGATTGGTTCCTATCACAAAATCAACAAAAATGCTAGAAGTGCTGCAATTCAAGCTTTTCAGATGGTGGTAAAATACCACTGGAAGAATGGAAGTGTAAAAGATGTCAGCCATCTGTTGTTTAAACCAACGAAAATGTATTTATTGTAATTCTTTCATAAGGACTGTGCCTTTAGAAGCAAACACATGTACATTCACTGCAGCAGAAGGTCTTCTTTAATTGTAATAGGATGAGGAAACATTTATCTTTCCTTTTCTTGATGATACAGTATTTGGAACAATACTAATTTTTATCAACAAAACAAGAAACACTCTAAATGAAGAATCCAGCTAACAAACACATTATACTTCCTTCAATAGCTGACAAGATGTTCTAATATTATTAATCAGTCAGATGTTGGACTATAAACAGAAGTCTGCAGCACATTCTTTCTTACTGACTCACTCAGTTTCATCAAACATAATGTTGTCAGAATCTAGAGGAGAAAGATGGCAGAAAAAGAAGAACCAAATCTGAAAAAGACCTGAAAAAGGATCTAAGAAATGCAGTTACTTTTATTGAACTTCAGGCCTTCAAAGACCTTTATGTGCATGTCAGTCACAGTTAGAAAAAAAAATTAAAATAGTCTGATATTTAATGATTTATTTATTAGTGTATTAGCAACACTTCCAAAGCAAGTTCATCACCAAAATGATAGAAACATTTTTCAAGTATAGATTTGACTGATGTCAACAATTAGTAGCATAATAAGATATAGAAGTGTATTATTAGTCAAAAAAAAAAATTTAAGTAGAGATTCAAGAAGATGTTGTTCTTTGGAAACTTATCTAAGTACATCACAAAGATTTTATGATACTTCTAAAGGAAGAAAATTCAAGGGTTTTAATCATACTGAAAATTAAACCAAGGTATTAAAATACAGAAAAGCTGGACCTGTACAAATAAGTCATAGATAAAATAATAGAATTCTTCTGAAATAGCATTACAAAAAAAATCAGATTGAATAGTGTGTTACAGTGTTTGTGGTACACAATTATACTAGATTTATTCTTTAAATTATTCTTTTTCCACTTTGGTTACACCGTAGAAAATTGAGATTTTTTTTCTCTTTCATTGTCCATTTTTTTTGGACATTCAGAAAGTGTGAAAAACTGTGCATGATTTTGTTATTAAAAGCATTTAGAATCAAGACAAATTCTGCCTCTGAAGCTGCATTTCTTACAGTAATAATTTTTAAATTCATTTGAGCTAGTATTATGAAATTCTGGCTCCAATGAAGGGAGAGGAATATTGCTGTTGATGCAAAATGAACCAGAATGTCATCCATAAAGTAATTTCCTTCTTAGCACAAAAGCTGATTTACATACAGAACTTGTCACAAACCCAGCTGAGGAACTAGAATCAAGAGCTGTGGTAAGGAAAAAGAAATATGAGTTATGATGCTTTTATCACCATGAAGGGAGGGAAGAGAGACAGGACACTTTCCAAAGTTGTAGCAATAAAAGCATTATATCGCACCACAGTAATGTGTGCACTGTGTGTGCTGTCAAAATATTTTTAAAATCTTTGGTTACAATCATAATACCTACAAGTCCCTTGTAATTAGAAGAGTGAGGTGCTGCCATCACGAATTCTCTTTACATGACTGAAATGGATCTTTGAACTGGTGATCAGCTGAAATACAGAATAGGTTGTACTCAGAAACTTTCTGGGTGTTTTTGCTGTGAAGGTACGATTACAACTACAACTCATGGCCTCTGTGTTTGTGGGCACTGTTTTTCATCCCTACCTTGGTCTTTCCTTTAGAGCGTTTTATTACTGTGAACTTCTGTGGAAGATGCGGTGAAGGAGCACAGCAGCAGCAGCCTGGTGCTTCTCTGTCTGTGGTAGGGAGATGAACTCTCCTCCAAGAAAGCGAGTAAAAATAAAACTGAGAAAGATCAGAACCTACTTAAGACCCTAGAATGAGTCTCAGAAAAGCAGGCTGATGGATACTGCATGCATGAGACAGCAAACTGTTGCTGGCTGTCCTTCCTCATGATAGAGACCCCCAGGGGTTTCTGCCACTGTAGTGCCCATGAGCAGTAACAACAGCGAGAGCAGTAAATGCATGTAATACATCCGAATCTGTGCTGAATGTCAGGGACACTCCTGGACCTGCCTGGGCACACGAATTGCAGTAAGTCAACAGTAATGTGTTTTTTATACTTAAATACCATTAAAATGAGATAATTTCAAAAGTAATTCATGTATTTAATACTAATTGCTTCTAAGGACTGTGTAAAATACCGCAATTACTTTCATACAGTTAAATTGTGCTCTCAACATTATTCTAGTATTTCATAGATGTCACTAAGTACCTCTTCCCCTTAATCTACTGCTTGGTTCATCTTTACTGATTTGTTATGACTAGGTGCATCAATCCTCTGTGTAAAACCATATTTTCACCTGTACCATAACAGAAAAAGCTAAAGCACGTATTTTTTTTCCCCCTAAGCATAAATCCTTGGTTCTGTGTTTTGCAAAAGCATAGTATACAAAGTGAATAGAATGTAAGTATCCTGCAACACAAAGAAACAGAATGGCATTCTCTTCATTTTCCATGAACTGGACACTCTTGTTCAGGCCCAAGGAGGAGATGCACTAAGTGCGTGGACCATATCAGTGACAGGGAGTAGTACATCACTAGATTCCTCAACAACTGGTAATCCATTTATACAACGTTAGCACTACATGTTCTAGGTTACCTTACACATCATTATCTCTCCATTTCATATCTGGCTACATCTGTCCCTCTTTCAAAATAAAAATCCATGCCACATCCTTTGCCTATCTTGAGTTTAGAAAAATATGAACTAAGGCACAATGTAAAATTTTAGAAATTTTTAAAATGTATAATCTAAATTATAAATTATTTATAATCTTTTTTAGCTAAATTGTTGAGGGCAAGAAAGCAAATGTGTTTGAGGTGTCAGAAAGTATGATATTTTGAGCCCTCCTCCCACATTTAAAAGTTTTTCTACACTGTTGTTAAGATGTTCTTTTTACATGGAACTTCAAGTTCCCTTTCAAGTTAATGCCATATTCAGGTCTTGAGCTCACATTTGCTATAAGTAGCAGTTGCTTATGGTTGATGTTAATTTTTTGGAATAGTTCCAGTCTTCCTAGTACTTTGTGGGGTTACCTTCTCCAAGAGGCATATGAGGGTTTTGAATTAAAACCCAGACCACTGATAACTGTGGAAATGAATCCACAACCTTTTGTTATATTTAAATAAAATATCCAAGCATCATTCAAAAAATGTTCAATTAGATAAAAAAGTTAAACCAAACATATTATTATCATATTCATGACAGCATTTTACATAGCTGGATGAAATTAAGAACATAGCTGTTACCAAAATATTAAAAAAAATTTATATTAAGTTATTAGATGGCAAAATTACTTCCTAAAGAATTGGTGCAAACATTATATCACAAAATATTTCCATTCAACAAAACAATTTAAGTATTGTTTATGAGCTTATTTCAGTAAGCTGGTGTTAGAAATCTTTCAAGAATCAAACTAGAAATGATGCAATCGAACTCCTTCATGAATAAAGATTCTGCATCATGTGCAAGAATAGTCCTAAAATTTTGACAGTGAACTTACTGCATGCAAAAAAACCCAAACCAATAATCATTAATTTTTTTACTAGGTAACAATTTCTGCAGTTTTCAGTGAAGACTCTTGTGTATAAATCTCACTAGTATCCTTCACAGTTTTAGAGGTACTGTTGTTCAAAAATATATCATTAAATAGCTCTCCCTGTCAAATAATCAACAGAGGACAGAGGGATCAGAGACAAATAATGGTATTAGTGAGAGTCATGGAGCTATTGGATAAATTTTTCTTTGATTACGTCCATCACATTATCTCTGCATACAAGTTATATATGCAGATAATGTAATGTAGTATAGTGCTGTGTAGTATAATACAACATAATACAAGATAATTATTAATATAATATAAAAATATATTACAAGCTAAGAATGTAAACTGAGAAAGAATTATTTGAAAACTGGACTACAAAGTAAGTTTTATATTACATATCCATTTTTTATTTGTATGTGTATATGAATGTTGTATATTGTCTTTTGTCTGAAAACCATGTGAAAAGCTAAAAACCACCCTTTTTTAGTTTAAAAGTGGGTAGATAGGTAGGTTTGCAGGAGAAAGCAATTTTTTATGTTGGTGTTGCTATAAATTTCTTGCACAGCTAAGGCATTAATTTTCTCAGTTAATTTGTTAAACAACTAAGGAGTTAATTTCTTGAGCATCTGCAATAAGACTTGGTAATGATCAGATTAGTATTCATTATCAAGTAAAAATGTATTCTGGAATAAAAGCTTTGTCTGGAATCTTTCCCCCATATATCACTGTCTTTATGATGTTTGTATTATTAGCAAAAAGAAGCTAAATCGGATAAAGCATTTTGATTAAGTTCTTCCATTCATAAAAATGTTCTTCAGACTCAGCACATCTTGAGAAGCTTCCAACTTCTTATCTGTGACATAATTAATCCATGCAGCCCAAGAAGATCTACTTAAATACTTCTTTTTCATGACAGTGAGTTCATTTTCATGAATCGAAAAAGCAAGATCTTTTTCTTTTTTTGTAGAAAAGAACATCTGGCAAAGAGCAGCAACATTATCTGTTCTAGAACCTACTTTGGGATTTGTTCTTTTAGCCATGTAAAACTTCCGACATTGCACATTGCTCGTGTTTATAGGCTAGCTGAATTTAAGCCTTCATATCTCCCCACTTAGTATCATCAGATAGGGTACTCCTGAACGTGAAATCCATTACACTACATTATATTATTATTTGTAAGAAAATGCTGTAAAAACCAGGCCTATGGTTCAATACACTGCCAAATAAACAAAAGTATAATCACACAAGCTCTAGCGCTTATTGGATTCCGCTTTGTTTCCATAGTAACTATAAATAGCTAATTGTGGTACTCTCACAAATGATTTTGCCTTTTTCTTTCCTGACAGCAGATGCTGGTTGTTTTATGGAGGGCAGGATTCTGTGCAGGAAATGTCAACAAATTGCTTTACATTGTTCAGAAGACAGCTAAGCTAATCGTTACGATAAATAGCTTGTTGTTGACTGGAGGTGTCTAGGGGCTTTCCACGGGAATAGATTTTATTATCTACCTTGATTAATGTCTTAATTTTTGCTGTGGAAGTTGGAATGATTCTCACATGAATGGTTTTTACTGGTGATATATAAAACAGGAGAGTCATTATAATTGGTAACATTACTACAAAGAAGTAATAAAATTTATATTGAGATTCAGTATTTATATGCAGATTAGAAATATAGCCTAAAAAATCAACTCAAAAAAAATCTGAGCAAATACACTTGCACCAGACTAACACATTATCAGTTAGAGACATGAAGTAAAGTCTAGCAACATTCTAAAATTTATTCCAGAGACCTTAACGATGGACAGCAGGTGAAGTCAATCTACCATCTAACACAGGCACTCAGAAGGCTAACAAAACTTTATTCTGAGCCTGACAGGCAATATATATACCTCAGCATGGAGCACTGCAGAATTTGTATTCAGTCTAGGATACTGCTCTAGGACAACAAAAGAAATGAGCATCCTGTGGTGATTTGATAAGTAATCCATAGAAATAGCAGCAAATATTTGTACTTGGAATTCATTGAGTAGTTTTGAATGTTTCTTAACAGAAATAGTTTGTTGTCTATTGCTAAAAATAGAATCTAAGGTCAAGATAACTTTCTAACTACAGCATTGTTTATAATCACAATTATTTCATTGACTGAAATTGATATTTGCAAAATAGGCCCCACAGGAGTACCTTAAAACTCTACAGGGAAGCAAATCTCATATTTCTCTGTGAAAAGGGTTACCTGTTAGCACCATGCAGAACTTTAAGCCAATAAGTGTAATTTTACAATGTTACGGGGGAGCTGGAGGGCTGCACAGACCCTGGGAATTCATCCAGATTTGGCTCTGCTCTGCAAAGCCTGTGAGCCATGTATTAAGATGCTGTTTGCAATTATGGGAAGAGTTCAGGGCTTTACGCAGTTTTATACACAAAGGCAACTGAAATTTGTCAATCCTGTTTGAGGTTTAGGATCTGTTATAATCTAGCTTTCACAGAAGATCTCAACATGGGCAAACAGAACACCAGTAAAAAAAAATCAAACAAACAAAAACTGAATACACTGCTTCTAGTAAGTAACGAATTCAGTTTCACACAGCTCTACAAACTGTTGAGAAATAATTAATAATTTTTCTAAATATTTGCCAAAAGTCTTGGGGAAGGAAGGGAAAATGTCCCAAATTTTGTGGCATTAAAAGAATTTCCAGTAATTTATTTAGAAGCAGAATAGGAAAAATGCAGCTCATCTACCAAATATCGCTAGTCCCTAGACAAGCAGCAGTTTCTCTCAGCTGTGTGAAAACGAGAGGTTATCTCAGAATATCCAAATGTCAGCAATTAGTCTGAAGCAATATGAGCTGCTGAGGAACCATAGTATTTCTTTCTAAAGACCAACCTGGACACGTGGAGGACAGAGCAGCACAATCCTGGCTTTTCTAATGTGTGGGTTCTCCTTGGAAGTCTACAGTAAGAGAGAAAGCAGGAACAGGAAAGTAATAATGTTCATTCCTGATGGCTCTTGTGCTGAAGTTTGTGTAGGTGTGTGTCCGTAAGGAATCTGAAGAAAGATAAGGGAGATTGCTTCCTTTCCATCCAAGTTCTTGACAAACTCAGTTGAAGTCCCACAGAGGGAGAATTTGAAGGCTACAAATCAGTAGCGGGGACTAACTATTGCCCTTTGTCCATCCCTCAAAGGCATAGTGCAACAGAGTGGAAAGAAATTAGGGAGAAGTATGACACAGAGGAAAGTATTTTCCCCAGATTCTCGTTCACAAGAGGGAAACCTCAAAATGATGCTGAGGAGAGGATCAGTCTAGCTATCAGGAAAGTGGACAATCGTTGCAGAAGAAGCCAAGAACAATGTTTCTTTATGCCTAGAACTAAGAACTGTAAAATCATGTTTAAAATTGTTTGTATTGGAACAAAACCAATTTAGCCAATGAATCAAACTTAATTCTTCTTAAAGAAGTTGTCTTGTAGCATAAATCATCAAAATTCTGTGAAGACAGAAACTCTGCTCTAAACAACCCTGCTGTGAGTAACCACTCTAACTAGTATTCCTGCGCTGCTTGGGGACCAAAGCGTGGGTGATAAAAATGTTGTAAGAGAAAATCTGAAAATATCTGCTTTCCTTTTAACTTGCTTGGAGGAGAAGTAATGCTTTCCTTTTGGTTCGAGTGTAAGTGGAAAATTTCTAGATACAAAACAGATATTTAAAACCATAAACTGGTTTCTTGGACTGGCATTTGTAGTTTAAAACCTCTGTTCATCAGAACTATTCAGGATATACTTCAATGTCTATCTGACTAAGCATAGAGTGCTTTACGCGTTTAATGGATAAGAGCTTCAACTAAGCCTCTGGATTTTAGCTTTAACATCACCCAAGTGGAAACTGTTTCTAGTAAGAATAATTTATAACCAATTGATTTTTTTTCTAATTAATGAAGCAAATATTTATAATAAATAAAAATGTTAATTATATCAGCATTATATTATTGCTTATTCAGCTAATGAGTGGTTTTATACCTCGGATAGCATAAAAGCAGATGACTTTTTCCACATGTGACAGTTTTATATATATATATGTACATAAGCATCTCTTAATATGGTTCTGTCTGAAAACTATTTAGAAGTACAGCTTAATAACATCTCTATCTAAAATGAAAGAATTTCAATGGAACAGTTGGAGGCCACAGGATGCAAGCATCTGAACCTGAGGTCAGAAAGCAATTTTGTGGCTCTGAAGCCAAGCACAGACTTTGTTTGTATAAGGGTGAGAGTAACAAGTAGTTACAAGGTGGTTAGCACTATCCACAATATTTATGACAACTTATTGAAACTCTTTGCACAGTTCTCACTTCCTGAGTGTAAAAGGGGTGTCAGCAGTTTGGAAATGATTTAGATAAGAACTCAAAGAATAATGTAAGGGTGGAAAACCTGTCTCAACTGTAAAAGACTAAAAAAACTTACTCTGTTCAACAAAACGAAAAGAAGGTGAAGAGGAGAATTGTTTGTAGTCTGCAGCTGCCCACAGGAGGAAAGTTTTCTGGTAGTAGGAGGCTCTTTAATCTTATAGATGAAGGAAGAATGAGACCCAGTGGCTGGAATTAGAAGCTTAATAAATTCAAAGTCAAAATGAGGTAGACTTCTTCAGCAGTAAAATGTAATTAAAATGTATAACAATTTGCTGAGGGTTGTGGTGCACTTCCAATCATTTAAAGTCTCTAAATTAGGATTAACTGCCTTTTAAAAAGATATGCTCAAACTCCACCAGAATTGTGGGCTCAATGAAGGAATTAGTGGTTGAAGATTTTGGTACTTTTTTGCTGGAATTCAGATTTGGATGATCATAATGGTTCCCTCTGGATAAAAACCTGTGAAACTTCTGAGGTTTATTTTCTGTTGTCCTTTCTCATACTGAACACTACCTTCCTTTGCAATTAATCTCTTTCGAAGTCATTGGAATTGCATGTCCGATATGGGTAACAGATTCTGGCTCTCAAGAGCACTGCTTTGCAATCTCATTCTGTTTCAGCACTACTAAGAAAAATAACATTAAAGTTTGTAACATAGATAGTCCTCACGTATTATGATTGTGGCTGAAATCATTGTTCTGTCCTTAGTGTTAGCTCATTATTTGCTCACATACATTACACTCTGGCATGCCTTTGTACAGGGCAATGTTTGACCACTGCTCACTGCGAAGAAAGTCCTTGGAGACTTTTCAACCCTGATTACCCAGCATTACTGAAGCCACTGAACCACCCTGAGTACCACTCAGTGAAGCCACTGGAATGTCCCTTTTTCAGGAAAACCTTTCATTTGCTCTGGGCTTTAGTGTTACAAAAGCTGGATAGTGGCATCTGTTGTGGCCCACTTACAGTGGACCTAAATGTGACTGCCCAGAGTAGTGATTCACCTTCTCCAGATAGCATTGCCATATATCCACCATGAGCACGTACACATGAATAGAAAAGCACATATATAATGAGCTTGTTATGCCGGGGCATAAAAGACCTAGTTCTCATGTGCAAAACATGCATAAAATAAAAAGGGCTCCATAGTGAAGAGGTCACTGATATATCTGGGGAGATTTGTAGCTGTGGTTCGTGTTCAAAGTGATCTTACATTGCTCACTAAATTTCCCTTGACAAATGTATTGGATTAATTGCATATGAATAATTATTCATAATAATTAGTGTTGTATAAGTACCGTATGTCCAACATATCTTAGACACATCTCAGACAAGTGCATACTTGAATCTGTGGCCACAGGAGAAATGGCCAGATCCCTGCTTCCCTTCTCCCCTGAAAAAACAAGGGAAACTAAATGAAAGACAAGACTATGTGTTGGGTCTGAGGATACTCTTTATCCTTTATGGGTCTTATATATGTCTTATTATAGTCTAAAATGTTCTTCTTTTAACTGGTTAAAAAAAGTCCAGTAGGCAGGGTTGATACTACAGTGTACAAAAATTCTCATGCAGCACATAACTTCACACGTGCAATAACAATAATTCTGCAGACGGGTCACTGTCATCGACTGAAGAGAAGCATATTCTGTAGTATAATATTTAAAACAGACTCCTAACAAAGGTTACATTGAATCCACAAACTTAACTGAACTGATTAAAATTTTGCACTGAACAAATGTGGTGCTCTCTGTTTGTGATAAACAAGATGGTATTCTAAACGCTTACCTTCCACTAAAATAAGAAAATTACATTATAATTTAGAGGGCAGCTTGCACTCATTTTATGGGACCATTTCCAGAAGCAATAACTAGCAAACTGCCAACATGATTTTGAAATAGCTCATATACTTTTTTCTAAAAGAATATACTGCATAAATGTTATTAACTTGCCTCTATGTTTTACGCTTGCATTATAATGTTGCTCTGTCTAAAGCATGTAATGTTAAAACCAGCATAAAACCCAAGTCGTATGTATACAATATATTCATATGTTCAGATATCTCTTATATCTTCCTTATTTTATTTTCTAAATGTGAAGAGTTGAATTATTACATTAAGATCTGATCCTATTAAACATTTGTTGTGCAATTCAACAATAATACCACCAAATCAGGATACTATTACTTAATTATATAAAATTATACGAACTAGTGTTTGAATGTTCTGCAAACAAGAGACTACACGAATCTATCCATCAAAAGCTTGGCTACATTCACACTAGAAATTGCACTCCATAAAATATGTTTGGATGTAAAACTTCTGCCTCTATAAATGTGGTAATGAGATAGCCTACCGTGTCGTGGTTAGGTTAGGTTTAACAGCAGGCAGATAAGCACCACACAGCTGCTCACTCACTCCCCCTACAGTGAGACAGGAGGATAAAAGTGAGAAAACTCGTGGGATAAAGACAGTTTAATGGGTAAAGCAAAAGTCACAAGCAAAGCAAAACAAGGAATTCAATCACCACTTCGCACCGGCAGGCTGGTGTTCAGCCATCTCCAGGAAAGCAGGGCTCCATCACACATAATGGTTCCTTGAGAAGACAAACGCCTTCACTCTGAATGTCCCTCCTTCTTCCTTCTTTCCTCAGGTTTATGTTGCTGAACATGACATCATATGGTATGGAATATCTCTTTGGTCAATTGTGCCAGCTGTCCCACCTGTGTCCCCTCCCAACTTCTTGTGCACCCCCAGCCCAGTCACTGCTGGGGCAGTGCAAGAAACTGATGGCCTTGATGCTGTGTAAGCACTGCTCAGCAGTAGCTAAAACATGTCTGTGTTATCAACACTGTTTTGGTCATTGATCCAAAACACAGCAACATGTGGGCTGCTAAGAAGAAAATTAACTATCCCATCCAAAAAAATGAGAAAACATAGTTTTACCTAACTCTACAATAATGAAATAACTCAGTCCAGTAACTGAATTTCTGCAAATACAGTGTGAAATCAAACTTTTATAAACACTGGCCTTTTCATGACAAAAAAAATTTACAAAACCAAAAGTTATTGCGCCATCAAGCAATGAAAGCTATATCCTTCAAGCCCATCAATGAAGACCAAAGCTTCTGGCATTCCATTCCCTTTTCACCTAATTTGAAAGCAGTTTAGATATAATTTCGTATCTTTCAGAAACACAGGTTGATCTACTTTATGCATAAATAAATTTCCTGTCCATATACCAGTATGGCAACAAAACTCCTGGCATGTTAATTCAGTGGGAGGGGGCATCAGGGAGGCACAGTGTGCAAAAAATGCAAAAACCCTTGGATTCACCTCATCTGCATTATTGAAATACACTTCCCTTTCCATTTTTCCAGTTCAGAGGTAAAAACATGTGGAACAGAAACAGATTTTGAAAGTTATTTTTACTTTCAGCCAATAGACTTACAAGGGAATCGGCTTACATGTTTTTCAAGCATGCAGAACTTCTTCCTATCTTCACCACTTTGAAATATTAAAGTTTCTCAATATGTTTGAAGAGTTTTTTACAAATAAGATACTATTTATTTCATGTGCCATATGTGCTATTACCAGGAATGAGTGTTTTTCTTTACTAGTTGAGTATTAGATACTAGAGAAAAAGAACATAAAAGTTAATGAGAATCCTCCTTCTCTCTTCCATCCCTTCTTCTGATTCCCTGTTCCCCCTCCCCAAACTTGACAGGATTCAGTTTCCTAGTTTTGACTATCTGGAAGTTAAGTGTCTAGAATTGCTGTATATTCAAGGACTAAAGAGAGACATCTTCCAAAGGAGGATTATCCCATCTTAGACACGAACCTTGAAAGCCTAAGTTCCCCCAAAGGAACAGATGTTTATTTACGATAATGGAAGGAACATAGATTTTTTGAACCTGGCATCCAATCTTTAAATGGCTAATGTCAGGCACTACAAACAGCACACCTGGAAAATCCTGTACTCTTTATACCTGTCCCTAGTACCCCATGGTGCCATAAGCAGAAGAGGAAGGTCACCACCTCTGCAATACTGGAGTATCACATGCCTGTGGCTGAATGAAATTCCTCCCAAATAAGTAGAACTCTTATTGGAGCTGGCAGTATTTCTCACTTACCCCAGCTATTGCAGATTAGATCCTGCTAACGTGTATATCCATGTGATCTTTTCATTGTCTGTTGCTGGCACACTGTATTGCTTGCTGTCACACCTCAGCATGTACTTCATGTCTTACCTCCAGCTTTTTTCCCTGGGCTGTTGTACATTCATGTTCACTTTTGTCTCCCAAGTACAGCAAGAGTCTATTTGCTGTTGCTCAGATACTAGTGCAGGTAGCTGTGCATTGTAAGAATCTGCAACAAAATAATATATTAAACTTTGAGAATAACGTATTTCAATCTGAATTTGGGATAAAGAAGGCTGTTATGTCTTATAAAATTGTGTATTAAACCGGGATTGAAATGATTAAAGGTAGTGCTTTTTCAGCTTAGAGGCGGTCTCATTATCTTAGATTTTAAGTATGATAGTAGGATTTCCAGCAGAGAGAAGCAGTTGAGAAAAACATTTTGCTACAGTTAGTTAATTCTTCCCTACATGTGCTATATTCAATGTATCCATTTTAAAACCAAATGAGGCAGCTCTGTCTTTAGAATCTACAGCAAACCCTAGCTGTGCCAATTTTAGAGTGTGCTCATCTCTGTGGGAATATGGTTTTCTAATCTTTATTGCGTACTAAAATTAAAATAATAAAAAATGGATTTTTGTCCAATAGCAGGAAATACACAGGCTGCTGAAGAATTTTTACAGCTCTTCTTCAGCTTGGCTCTTAAAGCTGAGCAATGTGGTTTTTAGAAGTAGACGAAGTAACAAAAAACACGCTTGTAAAACAGTCTCAGAATATATTTTGGGATGGAGAATGTGTCAAATCATTAGCCTCTGAGAGTTTGACCTGAAATGTATTGACACAGTGCCAAACGTGATTCTTGCCAGTAGTGGCCATTTCCGACACTGAGATAGGAAGTAAGGTGTAATAACCAAAAAAGCCCTCCTAAAACCTAGATCTGCGTCCTACAACAGAGTCAAGTGCAAGAATTTAGACACCGATAGGTGTAGAGGATCATTAAGCCTTCTATACAGACAATCGTAATCTTTGAAATGGCAATTCATTGCTACCTCAAGCAGGAATGCCTCAGTTTTGTGGACAGATCAGTTATCTGTTTCAGTTACCAGACACATCTGTGACTCCATATGTGTGCAGAACTGTCTCTGCTGTACAATGAAGTCAAGTCCTTCAGGATCCAAAGAAGGAGTAAAAGTCATCAGAACAAACAAAGGAATCTGCAGTGTAGATATTTTCTTCTGATCTATTGATCTGGGTGCCCTTTGGACTAAACATATGTGGTGTCCAAAACAGGTCAGATGAATTGCATTTTGGAAGTGCTTATTTAATTCCTTTTACGAAGGGAAAGCTAGCTTCAAGGTAGGCTGTGTAAATGTAGACTTTGCAAATGTTAAAAAAGTAAGATTGTGTCTTAATTATGCCTTTGCTATGGACAGAATTGAAATTCCCTAGCTCCTGATGGTTTTTTTCATGAAGATGTCACAAGCGTGATAAACTTTGGAGTCCCTTTCTCCTCTCTCTTACTTGCAAAATTTTCAAGCGAATGTCCAATTAATTTTGTTTTTTTCCTATACCTGGAGTTCTTTTCAAGACAGTAAACCACTAGTGGTTTAGCCTTCATATCGAGGAGACAAAAAGAGATACAAAAGAAGTGATTCAGAATTGAGTCAACTGAGCCATGGTCTCATTTAACTTCTAAATATTTTAGTGTCCTTGTTTTAAAGACAAGAGAAATTGGGGTGGGAGTTGTTGTGTTTAAGTTTCTTTTTTTAAAAAAATAAAAGCAAACATAACTGATTTTTTGGGTACTAGGAGAGAAAAAATCACAGTACATAGACAATATCTGAATGCTGCTGGATGCTATAATGTACTTCTCTCCCCAGTATTTCCTATTGGCCAGCTCTTAACAGCTGTAAAATGAGTGTGTTGGGATGTGACTGAGAGCAAAAATACAAATGATTTCAAGAAAGGAGAAGTAAATTCATGGAAGAGCTCCTCAACAGATGTAAGAGCTGTTTCAGGAAGTTTCTGAACTGGTGAGACTGAGAAACTGGAATTATAGGTGGGAAGTTATGCTCTACACATTTTTTATTCTTATTCAAGATTGGGTCTGATCCAGAGCAGTAGTGCTCATACGCAATGTGGGTTTGGACTGTTTTTTTAAACATCCTTTGAGTCTCTTGGGTCAAGAAGCAATGGTGACTGAGCTCCACTGCAGGGCTTGGCTCAGATCTGAGCTATGGGGATGTGAAGGGGAGATTTGCCCACATCTCTATTAGGCAATGAAAGGGCAAGAAATTAGGGAGGTTCAAGAAATTGTGAGCTCAGTACTGGTACAAGAGATTAGGCAAGATTTATTTATATACAGAAAGTTGATGTTACTCTTTAAAAGCTAGAGATCTCTGAAATAGAACTTCTTGATAAAAGAGGTTTATTTTGATGTAGCATCATCCAACATTTGGATACTAGCCTGGAACACCTCCTGTCACTAGCATTTTTGCAGGCCATTTGCTACTGTCACTTTTCCAGATTCATCTGGTTTAGAGCCTGATGCTACTGGGAAACCTGCTGCTCATAATAATGATTATTTCTGTTGTCCCAGACGTTGATTCTTACATACAGTGTTTTTTGCTCTAGGACTTGTACCATTCTTTCTTCCTGTCCTTGTATTTGTATTTTCTTGTTGTTTTGTGGTGTTTCCACCCAGTGGTAGATTTATTGACACTGAAAATTATCTGAATCAATGAAATTCCATTATTGATTTATTTTTTTCTTTTTTTTTAAAAACATATTTCTTGTTTTTTATAACCTGTAATTTTGAATATGTTCTTCCCTGTTTACTGGGAATAATAGTGACCTGTTATTTTTCTGTTATCTTCCCTCTTAGGAGACTGTGAGTTCTTGGGGAAAAACAAAAAGAAAAAAAAGCACATTTAGTTTCGTAGAATTAAATCAGTGAGTTTAGAATCACCGGCTCTACTCATTCTCATGTTTCAGAGTTCAGACAGATTATAGCCTGAATGTTCAAAAGCAACTACTTATGTGCTCTTTTTCTGAGGTGCTGCTAAGCTAGGTCTTAAGGGAAGAGTAGAGCTGCTTACACAAAATCTTGACAAGATGCCCTCTAGAAAAACCGATAGCAAGTTAGATATGCAAACATGTAGGCACTCAAACTATCTGGTGCTTTTAAACATTAATTTTTAGGATAATAGATCTTCCTCATCCCATATACATTCAGTACTTCCCTTTGTGTCAAACAGCAGAAGTCTAAAAATATCTAGGAAGACAATGCACAGGGTTTCCTAACTAAAAGTGATTTAATCCTTAGTCATTTTCTGAGAGCAGTTGTTACAAACCGGCTCTCATCCCATGCGTTAGACAGTCATAAATAAATCAGCCATAGAGCCTAATTTAAATCTTCTGAATGCCAAACTCTTCTTTGCCCATATTTATCCATACTAATTATAAAATAAAGTGAGATAACTGTAGTGATAGCAAAGATGCACAAAGCAGTTAACTCTCAGTGATCTGTGGGAGAATAATGTTTTTTAGCTGATGATAGCTGCCAGTTCATCTTTGATCCATTCAGACATTACGCTACTGACTTGTAAACTCATCGGTGAAGGAGTATGCTGTGGATTCTCTGCAGAAATTTTGTGTGCCATAGGAATATCTTGGAAGTATACAATATCCCACAGGTATGTGTTACCCATACATCTCGAAATCATCCTAAGTAAAAGCCATGCCATTAGGAAAACAAATTAAGTTATGAATGCCATTAGGAAAACAAATTAAGTTATGAAACAAAAGAAAAAAAGAGCAGCTAATGTTGTAAAGACAAGAGTGTCAGAAAATGAAGTGTTTGGATTATTTCAGAATCAAATCTCTGTAAAGCTACATGGAGTTCTCGCTAGGACTAGTACCAAATTGTAGACACATACTTACACTGCATGGTCAGGAACTTGTTGCTCCTACCAGCCATACATCTTCACAAGAAAGATCTTTTGGACAGAAGAGAATACTAACTTTCATACTTATGCCATTACTTATGTTTTTATTTAATTTCAAAATCTCTTCTTGTCCTTGAAAATATTAGCAATCAAATTACTAAAAAGTTGTTTCCTTCCTGGACTGCCAGTTGCTCTCATTTCTCTCTAATTGCCAATGTCTTTTAAACAGGATTGGTGCAGATGTCTTCTTTCTCTTCCTTAAACAATTAGCAAATCCTTAACCTATGAGTAGAATGTTCTTCCTTACCTAGTACAGCAATACATATATTTCATCTTGAGATTATTTCCACTTGTAGAGCTTTATATTTTATAGTAAGCTATAAAACAACAGCTACGATTTTTGCAAACTTCATTTATACAAATGAAGATTAATACTTCATTTCATTACAGTCTCTTAACTGAGACCAGATGTGACTGCAGATTAGTGTCTCTGCAGTGACGGCCATGTTTATGATAACTGACTCCAGCTTTTCTCTTTAAGGGACCTTATAACACACTCTTTTTTCCCAGTACAGAATAAGAACTGGTCTAAAACAGAAAGTAAAAGCACAGGAAGAGAAATATAGAAAGAGTTCTGAGAAAATAATGTTTGAAAAATGTTTCCAACTTCAACGCGTTCAGGCTATGGATAAACCACTTTGTCACTGGCTATATTACACACTAGATCTTAAATTGCAAGATCTTAGCATGACGATGGATTGCTTCTGAACCTTTTTTCCAAAGCACAAACAAAATAAACAAGCAAACAGCTTTGCATTGCTTCCATTTAAGTCAGTTTGAATGGTCCCAAGAAAACTGCTGTTCATTTTTTCAGTCTCACTAACCTCCTTTTTTTCTCCATTACTGATGGAATCTGAGACTGAGGACTGCAATAGCCTGTTTTTTTCTCCTTCATGCTGCTATATAAGATTCAAAAGCCATTATATAACGGCCACTACTTGGTGATATTTTGCTCTGTCAATTTTATACCGATTTACTTTTTCTTCCTGGCGTGTGAAGGTCCTCTTGCAATGTCTCTTGCTCTATTGGCCTGTGGAGTAGCACCAGCCAAAATGATGCGAATGCAAGCCGCTTCATGCTACCAGAGAGTGTTCATGGGATATTGATATTCTGTTTTAAACTGAATATAATTGTTCACAACTGCCATTCCTCCAGCATCTATATAGATTTCTTTCACAAGATACTACATGCCTTCTCCTGAAATAAATTACTTTAGGTTTAAGAAAGCCTGATTAATTTTATAAAGGAGAATGCACTAAAGCTATTACTGGAATACACCATGCCACACAGTAAGCTCATAACCAATATTTCCATAACTTCCTGATCATAATATAATTATAGAAATTAGAGAATTAAAAACAAATAATTAGCTCCTGAAATCCACTATTTTTGCCAATGCTTTTTTTTCTGCAGAGGCAAGTTTTCTTCTCTAATGATCTGACAGCTGATATGCTTTTAAATGACTACATTTTCCATCCTTTCCCGATGGAAGACTATTACACATTCCAAAAGAAATGCAAATTTCTTTTTTCTCTCAAAACTTCATAGACCAGTTCACATGTAGGCATTTAAATTGCTCACTTTCTTGCTTTTCTCAAGTGCACTTGTGTCTCCTGTGTATCAATTTTACCTTCATCCAGTTTCTGAGGTATTATATCTGTAGATAGTATTCTGTTCCAGTAGAAGTTTGATAGCCTCCATGCAATTATACTGTGTTTTGTGCTCAAATCAAATCTGAAAAATGGAGAATGAATTCAGTAGTCTGAAAGATGATTGGGAAAGGCTTCAACTCATAAATCATCTTTTGGTTTCTTATAAGAATACAACTTGCCATCAGGAGTCCCATTTATCTGCTTTGGGTTTTTGTCTCAAATATAAATCTATATTTCTTCCCCTGAATGGTTTAATAATACTGACAGCTGAAATATAGATACAACATATGCAAGCCTAATGTTTTCCTTCCAGTGTGGGGAATTCTGAGATCTAAGAAGTTGAAAATCACTTTCATACTGGAAGTTATATACTGAGATCAGAATCTTGGAGGCAGTAGACTGTCTCTACCTTGACAAACAATTTGGTGCAATGTCAGCAGTCCAACAGACTGACCTGGTTTGTGTTGAGGCCTGGATTTTGACAGTGTTTACATTTTAGAGTTTTACTTCAGAACTGATTTAGACCAGTCCCTGTGACTGCATGCCCCCTCCATGTGTGTCACTCAAAGCTGCCCGAAGGCAGAAGATTTGCTGCACGCATGGGGTTCTTTTTAAAAGGAGTTTAGTCCACGCCAAGACTCCTCTGAAAACTTTGTCTATAGATGGTAAATAGAGCAGAGCATTACCTGAAGAACTGTACTGCAGCTCTGAAAATCTTGATGAAATCTGTAATAAAAATCTTTTTAATGGGCTATAGATTCAGGGTTTAATAATATGGTCTTCCTTGTATTAATTCACCCTATAGAAAATAGCAGAGGAAGAGCTAAAGCAGAGCATCTCAGATTTAAATGCTAAGGGAAGTGAAGGCTTTCACAACTTAAATAGAGAGCAGGGTCAAGGAAGAACCTACACGCCCTGACATGCACTATGATATCTTCTTAATCACAGAACAAGCATAGATTCTGCTGCAGATTTGACCTCTGTACCTCTTATTTACCCCCCGTGGAGTCTTGGTACTGGGGTAGAGGGAACTTTGGACTGAAAAAGTATGAGCAGTCTCAGCCCTAGTCAATCATAGCAACCTTTAAAATAGATGTTTTAAAAATGATTGTACATGGAGAGTGCCAGCTACCACTGAAAGACTCACTAGTACTGTTTTTTTGTAAACTTGGAACTCCATCAGAAGTGCCAAAGTTTGCCAGATTATGGGCTGTATATAATCTGTGTTCTGTACTCTGTGCTGACTATGTAGTTCTTTACAATTTAGACAGTGGTATTGTTTCATAGTGCTTACATTGTGACTAAAGTTCCAGAAATTACTCCTGTGTTCTCCCACATATTCTAATTCCTGTGTCTAAGAAACAAAATTAAAAAAAAAAAACCAACAAAAACATCATTCTAGCTTATTGTGGAGAACATTTTTCTTGAAGAGATGGGTGGTAACGAGTTATAAAGTCTCCACTAAAAGAAGGTTTGCACGACAGTCTATTTTTAAAATTAGTGAAGTGTTATTGCAATGTAAGCAGAAGAACCAGCTTAAAAATCTAACTTTTGACTAAGGGGAAATTGTGGGTGGTGAATGGACCTATAAGGTAGATAGGGAAGGATTCAATCACCTTTACGCAAGTTGAGACAGCCTAGAGTATCCCATCCGTTCTGCAACTACCAGGACACAGGTGTCCCAAACCTCTTGCATCATACCCACTTGTCCCACAAAGTGTCTTGTATAAGTGCGACTGAAATGGCGCTCAATGCATGTGCATTACCATCTGAAATGAACTGTAGGCAGTGTCTCCTGTCATGACGGAGTGATCAAACTCTGAAAAGAGCAAAGTACTAATTGTTGTGTACAGACACTTTTCATCAATATGTGGTACCCAGATCCTTCTCTATTTAATTTAACACTGCTCTGCAGTCAGACAGCAGATGCACTAAGGTCAAGTGCTGACCATGAAGTAGAAATATGAGTAAAACATGAATGTGAAAAAAAAGCAAACTGTCACTTAGGTCACAGAAGTTGCTTAGCTAGTGATTCAAGAAGGGTTACTTCATTTAAGCATGCACAAGGTTATGCTTAGGGCTCTCAGTGCTTTGTAAGCCTGAACCATGTGAACACAACAGTCAGAAGACTGTTTCAATAATCATTTATGTTAGGATCTATGTCAGCCTAAATATTTTTGTCTTAAATATTCTACTCATAATAGTTAAAGTAAATCAAATGCACCAGAAAAGCACTAAATGTTTCTGTTCAGGAAACTTCATTTGTATTCACAGTCATCATCATAGAATCACAGAATCATAGAAAGTTTTGGGTTGGAAGGGACCCCTAGAGGTCATCTAGTCCAACCCCCTCGCAGCGAGCAGGGACACCACTAACTACATCAGGTTGCTCAGAGCCCTGTCCAACCTGGTCTTGAATGTTTCCAGGGATGGGGCCTCCACTGCCTCTCTGGGCAACCCGTTCCAGTG